>Ga0114980_10000184_pt1 | contig 42302 bp, 45 predicted proteins | sample S_140806_EF_Meta_FD_87018 | JGI IMG/M metagenome (GOLD analysis project Ga0114980, IMG submission 87018) | Freshwater microbial communities from Lake Simoncouche, Canada to study carbon cycling - S_140806_EF_MetaG | ecosystem: Environmental > Aquatic > Freshwater > Lake | place: Lake...
CCAGGGGACACAGGGGACCCAGGGAACCCAGGGATTTCAGGGAACCCAAGGAACTCAAGGAACTCAGGGAACTCAAGGAACTCAGGGCACTCAGGGAACCCAGGGGACCCAGGGATTCCAGGGAACTCAAGGAACCCAAGGCACTCAGGGAACTCAAGGAACCCAAGGAACTCAAGGAACCCAAGGCGTCACGGGATTCACCGGATTTCAAGGAACCCAAGGCACTCAGGGAACCCAGGGAACCCAGGGAACCCAAGGTACTCAAGGAACTCAGGGATTCCAGGGAACTCAAGGAACCCAAGGAACCCAAGGAACTCAGGGAACCCAAGGAACACAAGGTACTCAGGGGTTCCAGGGCACTCAGGGAACTCAGGGAACACAAGGTACTCAGGGCACTCAAGGAACTCAGGGCACTCAAGGCGTCACAGGACATACTGGACGTACAGGTTTCACTGGATTTCAAGGAACTCAAGGAACTCAAGGAACCCAGGGCACTCAGGGCACTCAGGGTACTCAGGGATTCCAGGGAACTCAGGGAACTCAGGGGACTCAGGGAACTCAGGGAACACAAGGCACCCAAGGAACTCAAGGCACCCAAGGAACTCAAGGTACTCAGGGATTCCAGGGGACTCAAGGAACCCAAGGAACCCAAGGAACTCAAGGCACCCAGGGCACGCAAGGCACACAAGGCACACAAGGCACCCAGGGATTCCAGGGGACTCAGGGAACTCAGGGAACACAAGGTACTCAGGGCACTCAAGGAACTCAGGGAACCCAAGGAACCCAAGGAACGCAAGGAACGCAAGGAACCCAAGGAACACAAGGGGCAGGAGCTACTGGACCTCAAGGCATTGATGGACAACAGGGTGTTGCGGGCTCTCAAGGACCTCAAGGATTTCAAGGAACCCAAGGACAGGGAACCCAAGGACCTCAAGGCTTTCAAGGAGATCAAGGCACTCAAGGACCGCAAGGCTTTCAAGGCACCCAAGGAACTCAAGGACCTACAGGAGTTCAGGGAGTAGGTCCCACTGGACCTACCGGAGGTGGAGGAGGTGGAGGAGGACTTCCAGATATGCAAACTCTTACTATAACTTCAAACGATTCTACTTTTGATTGGAGTCTTGGATCGAATGGATACCTTTCCAATGTAAGCGACAGTGTCTACTATCTTAATGTGTCTAACTTTCCAACAGCTTCTAACTCAGCCTATGACTTAACAATTCTTTATAGTCAAGGTGGTACTGCTACGATCTGCGTCGGGATGAATGTAAACAACGCTAGTGTCAGTAGATATTGTTTTTCAAATGATACTCAACCTACACCTACTAGAAATCAATGGGAGATTCAAAAGTTTAAAATATTCTACTTTGATGCGTCAAACGTAGTTGTTTTGACTGTATTTGAAACGTATTGTTCAAACAGTGCTCCCGAGTAAACTAAGTTTGAGTTGTTTCTAATTTTACCCGGCATACATAACAAGATGAGTAGCTATTTATCACGCTATACACCTGGCGTCGGAGTGACGACATGTGCTCCGAATGTATGTGCAGGTCCTCAAGGTCCTCAAGGATTTCCGGGCACACAAGGAACACAGGGTCCACAGGGTCCACAGGGTAGTCAAGGAACTCCAGGAAGTGCAACAAATACAGGCGCTACTGGTCCTACGGGTCCAGCGGGTTCTGCTGGACCTCAAGGTCCACAGGGTCCACAGGGTCCAGCCGGATATGCAAGTAGTGTTAGAGGTCCTACGGGTGTTACGGGTCCAACGGGTGCACAAGGACTTTCAGGAACTGCGACAAATACAGGACCCACTGGGTTAACAAGCACAGTAACAGGTCATACTGGTGCAACTGGACCACCTGGAACTGTATCCTTCACGGGAACGACAGGTCCTACAGGTGTAACCGGAACTCAAGGAACTAGAGGGCTTACAGGTCCTACAGGTCCAACAGGACTGACAGGTGCAACAGGACTCACGGGGTGGACAGGTCAAACTGGAGCGATTGGACCTACAGGTCCAACTGGAACTCAAGGAACTGCAGGTGCTGTAGGTCCAGTTGGTTCAATTGGAAACGTAGGTCCTACTGGTCACACAGGTGGAGTTATATGGACATTAGGAAGCAATGTGGTATCGTTCTCTGCAGTGGCGGGGACCACGCCAAGTGCATACTCTGCAAGTAATACAACATCACTTACCGTGGCATCGTATCCAACTCTCATCATTCAGGGATACAGTAATCAGAATGGAACCGGATCTATGGGAGCTGTTGGTATTCAGTCTGTGTATCCTTCGAACGTATCGGGAACTTGGTATACTGTGATGAGAGTTGTTGCGCTTACAACACTACCTGCAACGTCGTTTACGGTATTTTATTACACTCCTGTCTAAGAATAATGTACACATCGTTCTCTCCACGGTCTACGACTGCGTGTACGCCTCCAGTTAACTATATCCCTGGAGCCAGTCCTGGTCCTACGGGTCCGCAAGGTGGTAGCGGCGTCACCGGATCTACGGGAACAAGGGGTGTAAATGGCGCTGCTGGAAGTCAGGACTCAAACGGTGCAGATGGTTATACTGGGAACCCCGGACCAGGAACTACCGGACCAACGGGTGTCCTTGGGTTACAAGGTATAACAGGTGGAACGGGTCCAGCAGGACGTGCAGGTCTAACAGGTTTGACAGGACCTACAGGTGCAACTACAACCTATGGCGCAACTGGACCAACTGGGACAACAGGTCCAACTGGATGGACTGGACTACGAGGAGTCGCATCTGGAACAGGTGCCATGGGTGTAACGGGACCACGTGGACCTACAGGAACAACCGGTATCAATGGATTTCCTGGAAGGGACGGTCCTACAGGTCCTCGTGGGTTTACAGGGTTTACAGGGCTTACAGGAATCGCCCCAACGGGTCCTCGAGGTATACGTGGTGTTCGAGGACCTGCTGGAATAACTGGAGGCGCGCGAGGAAGCACGGGTCCTACCGGTGCAACTGGTCCTACCACTAGAGCTATAACATCTGGAACCGCAACATCTAGTACACTTACAAGCTCTGGATCAGGGAGTGAAACTCGACTGTTCACGGCCACAACGGGAATTGCCACGACGCGCGCATTATGGATCACAGGGCATAATGCAAGTAACTCGGGTGCAGGGACATACATCTATACACAGGACCTGTTCACGAGCGAAAGTGGAGGAGTTTGGGTTGTGAATGGAAACTTCCAAGTCTATTTTCCGTGTGTTGCGGGTGTCACATTTTATTACTCGTATTATTAAGCATGGATCACTACTTAACACTTGAACACTGGGCATCCATTGTCCGGAACATGAAGGATTCCGAACGAGAGTTTGAAATTCCCGCATACACAACAGAATGTCTTGCCCGAGATATCTTGGGGGTCATTCGGAATACCCGTTTTCGTCAAGGAACCTTATTCAAGGAGCACCGTGGCGAAGAGTATGAACTATTTGTTGAAAAATTGAATGCAACATACAACCCCGATGCCGTAAAACGGGCGCTTGATAATGATGAGTTCTGGGACCTCTGCTTTTCTCTCCGGGGTTAAGAATGGAGGCATTTGCAACCGAGTGGACGGAATGGGGAGTTCATAAACTCATGTTCTGGGAAGAGGATCCAGTTCGAAAGGGTAAGATCCTACGATACATCCATAACTTTCTTAGCAATACACTGATTGTCTTGATTGTTATATCACACACTCTGTATCCTGCATTTTGGCTACAGACACTTGTTTTGTTTACATGCGTATTGGTTTGGTTACAACACCTAGCCTGCAATGGGTGTGTCGTTTCAAAGGTGGAGCAAAAATTAATTGGAGATCATGAAAGTTTTGTGACACCTATTTTGGAGGCGTTTCACCTTGAGCCCACACCTGAACTCGCAACTGTATTTGTCATCGTTGGAAGTAGCATGGGCGTCTTCTTGTTGGGACTTGAATGGCTTGGTAGGATTCATCACATGATGATTCCAGTTGCAAGTCGTATCTTCTCAACTGCCGTTTCCGTTGGACAACAAAACGGAATAATCTAAAGGGAAGGATAAGAGGTATTAACCATGGGTGATACTATTGTAGGTGTTCAATTCGGAATTGCAAACCCAGATGATCTTCTTAAGCGCTCAGTTGTTGAAGTGACTACCGATAAGACCTACCAAGGTAATCAGCCTATCTCGAATGGCGTGTTTGATGCACGATTCGGTGTCATTGAGAACGGTAAGGTCTGTCCGACCTGTAAACAGACCAATCAGTTTTGTCCTGGTCACTTTGGACATATCCGTCTTGCCCGACCGGTGTATCTATACCAGTTCTTTGACATGATTGAGAAGCTTGCAAATGTGATCTGTCTCAACTGTTCAAAGCCTCTTGCCTCTGCAGATGACCTTGAGGCACTAAAGTCTTCAGGACTTGCTCGGTTCAAAGAGGTTCGTGACCTGCGACCGACTCCAAAACCAAAGGAGGTGTTCACATGTCAGCATTGCGAGACCCCTGCTTTCAAGAAAGTAGCTAAGGTTCTTGGAAAGGCTGCAACGTTGGAGGGTCACATCTATAGTGCCGACACTGAGAACCAGCCTGAACCGGTCACACTTCAGGTAGAGATGATCCTGCGCGCCTTCCAGCGCATGACAAATGAGGATTGTAAGGCAATTGGTCTCAATCCCGAGTTTGCTCGTCCTGAGTGGATGATTTGCACGGTCCTTGCTGTTCCGCCCCTAACGGTCCGTCCTTCGGTTGTCATGGACGACAACCAGCGCATGGAGGATGACTTGACGCACCAGCTCATTACTATTATTCGCTCAAACGACAGTCTTCGCGACAAGATCGACAAGCAGGAGTCGGCTGTGACTCTGGATAAGTATACGGCTGCTCTCCAGTATAACGTTGCAACTTACGTTGACAATGACATCAAGGGACTCGAGCCATCTGCTCAGCGTTCAGGTCGTCCCCTGCGCACTCTAAAGTCCCGCTTCGGAGCTAAGACCGGACGTGTGCGTGGTAACCTGATGGGAAAGCGTGTGGACTTCTCTGCTCGTTCGGTTATTACACCGGATGCCAACATTGAGCTGGATGAGCTAGGTGTTCCAGAGGAAATTGCTGTGAATCTGACCTTCCCTGAGATTGTCAGCCCCTACAACCGCGATCGTCTGATGGGCTACATTAAGAATGGTCCGGATAAGCACCCGGGAGCCAAGTCGGTGTATCTCAAGGCAGATGATCGCACGTTGAGTCTGCGCTATGTGAATCCAGATACGATTGATATTCGTGAAGGTGACGTGGTTCACCGTCACCTGATCAATGGCGACATTGTACTCTTCAATCGTCAGCCATCTCTGCATAAGGCGTCTATGATGGCGCACCGTATCGTGGTCTTACCGTATTCGACGTTCCGTCTGAACGTTTCGGCTACCCGTCCCTACAATGCTGATTTTGATGGTGATGAGATGAACATGCACGTGCCTCAGAGCATCGCATCGGCCACGGAGCTTCGCTACATTGCGAGTGTTCTGCGTAATATTATCAGCCCCCGCACCAATAGCCCGATCATTCAGCTCTTCCAGGACACAATGACGGGAGCTTACCGCATCAGCCAGCCGAATGTCAAGGTTCCCGAGCAGATTGCGATGAATATCCTAGCACGAATCAAGCTTCCCTTCTCCCGCAAGAACCGCCCTTGGACTGGTGCAGAGCTTATCTCCACTGCATTCCCAATGATGAACCACAAGGGAAAGATCACGCTGAAGAATGGACAGTTGAACGAGGGTGATATCTTACAGAAGGGTGCTGTGGGCGGTCTGCTCCACGTTGTTTATTCCGACTTCGGTCCTGAGCGTGCCGGTCAGCTCATTAATGACATCCAGTCTATTGTCACACAATACAACCTCTACACCGGTTTCTCGGTTGGCACATCCGATCTGATTGCCAATCAGACGACCCTTGAGTTCGTTGCGGATCAGCTCAAGACAGGTCGTGATCGTGTGGCGAAGATCCTATCGGACATGCACGCAGGTCAGTTCATCAACATCTCAGGTCTCTCGGACGGTGAGGACCTAGAGGACAAGATCTCTTCAGCCCTGAAGGACGTTGCAGCGAACATCAATACGAAGGTGATTGAGAGTCTTTCCAAGGACAATCGCATCGTTCAGATGGTTGACTCGGGATCCAAGGGAGGTGAGCACAACATTACTCAGATGGTTGCCCTTCTAGGACAGCAGTTGATTGAGGGTCGCCGTGTTCAGTATACCCTGCAAGATCGTACTCTGCCTCACTTCGCAAGGTATGACGATGGCGTGGAGTCTCGTGGGTTCGTTCAACACTCCTTCGTGGATGGTCTGATGCCCGCAGAGTTCTTCTACCACGCTCAGGCAGGTCGTGAGGGTCTGATTGATACAGCAGTCAAGACCTCCGATACGGGCTACATTCAGCGTCGTCTGATGAAGTCCATGGAGGACCAGCACGTAGAGCATGATGGCACGGTTCGCAATGTCACTGGCTCGGTAATCCAGTTCGTCTACGGTGAGGATGGCGTGGATACCGTCTCAGTGGAGTCTCAGACCTGCAATCTTGCTCTGATGACCCTGGAGAACATATATAAGGAGTATGCCCTGACTCCCGAGGATGTGAACTCGTTCCTGAAGGAGTCTGTGGAGGACTGTCCGGATATGGTCGAGGAGATTACAGCTGATCGTGAAATGCTGATCAAGTCTGTCTTCCGTTACCGCAAGAATGACACAGTTCTTGCACCTGTCAACCTCAAGCGCCTGATCACCAAGTATGAGAACCCATATTCGACCAAGACGGATCTGACACCTGCGCTAGTGGTTGCAGGTCTGAATCGGTTCATGAAGGAGTTCCCATATAGTAAGGTGTTTCATGCCTTGCTCAGGTATTATCTGGCTCCTAAGAAGTCCATTGTGGTACACCGTCTTAGTGTGGCGCTGTTTGATGAGCTTATGCGGGATATCCGTTACCGATACATCAAGAGTCAGGCGCATTCAGGAGAGATGGTGGGCGCCCTGGCCGCTCAGTCCATTGGTGAGCCTACGACCCAGCTAACACTGAATACCTTCCACTCGGCAGGGACAGTGAAGGCGAACGCTACTTCAGGTGTTCCTCGTATTGAGGAGTTGCTGAGTGCCTCCGCCAACCCGAAGAAGCCGGGCAACACCGTGTATCTGCTTCCCGAGATCTCTGCAAACCAGGACAATACGGTTTCCAAGATGAAGGAGATCCAGCGCACAACCCTGCGTGATATCACCAAGTCGGTGCGAATCTACTACGATCCCGACTCAGCAAATACAGCTGTAGAGGATGATGCCGCAATCCTGGCACTCTATGAGGAGTTCTCGGTTGCAAATGAGGCGTCATGTTCATCGCCATGGATCATGCGCCTCGAGCTGAATGATTTGGAGATGGCAGCCCGTGATATTCTGGACCTACCCGAGGTCGTTGCAAAGGTCCGCAATGCAGGTCTCAAGATCCTAGAGTGCATGCACTCGGATGCATCGGCTACGAAGATCATCTTGCGTATGACCTTTGATACGAACACGATCAAGAACCCGACTCAGCTCCGATTCCTGGAGGAGAAGGTTCTGGACATCGTGCTGACGGGTGTGGATGGAGTTGGCGGTGTTCATCTGCGCAAGGTAAAGAACGAGTTGGTTTATGATGAGAAGGTGGCTGGCTACTCGCAGAAGGAGCAGTATGTTCTGGACGTGGACGGAACCAACTTGTATCAGCTCATGACCTTCCCAGGAGCCGACGGGACCCGTACGTTCTCAAATGATATTCATGAGATCAATGATGTCTTTGGTATTGAGACTGCACGTCTGGCAATCTTTGAGGAGTTTTCAGAGGTCTTCGTGTCAGAGAAGGTGAACTACCACCACCTGAGCGTGCTCGTGGACAGCATGACGTTCTCGGGTCGTATTGTAGCGGTCAACCGCTTCGGTATGAACAAGAATGAGACGGGTGTTCTGGCTCGATCCTCGTTTGAGGAGACCAGCAAGAACATGTTCAATGCGGCAATGGGTGCTGAGTTTGATACGATGCGCGGTGTCTCGGCAAACATCATGTTCGGTCAGAAGCCACCTTGTGGAACCGGCTTCGTGGACATCTTGGTGGATGAGACCCGTCTACCTGACGGTCAGGACGAGGATCCCGAGGATACGACACTCCAGGAAGTCAATCAGCGCTTGAACGGTTTGCCTGAGACCGAGTGTCGCTTGGAGGACATCTTGATGGACTGGTGACGCACCGATTGTAAGAAATCATTTGTAAGACGACGGGTGCGACGACGACCCGCAAAGCTAAATGGAGTTGGATCCCCCATACTATTGCTTCTAACAAGGGGTGTCTTCAAGGGCGCTTCCTGAACCTGTCCAAGAACTACGGGATCCTTTGGAGGCGCTCCTGGAACAGGTGTATCTGCACGAGTGAGAACAGATACTAACTCGAGTTTCAATTTTTCAACTGCGCTGTCAAGTTCAGAAACCGTCATATCTTTACGAAACGACGCACTATCCTTCCATGCGCCTCCAATGACATCCAGTACGGTTTGATCTTGAAGTACTGCATCAACGCCTTTTTGATATTCAGGTGTATATGAAGGGAGCTCGCCACACATGTAGTTTGAAAAGGTGGTTGTCATTGATGCAAACACTGCATAGTTCTCAGGAGTCTCTCCTATACACGATAGGATTGAAGCGCGCCCAGCTTCGCTCTGTGCAGAGATGAACAGAACTTCGCGAAGAGCCATTGCAATCAGGTCCTTCTGCGAAGGATCGGTAATAGCTTCGGATCTACGCTTCAGTGCTTCTAGGAATGCATAATATCGATTGTAATGCTCCATATCCATGGACCCTTCCAACCGTTCACAAATATTTGGGGTAAATGCATCTAACATTGCATAGATTGGAAATAGATGTTCATCTGTTTTTGCCCCTCCAAACTGCAGTTGCCTAGGATCTTCACCTGTTTCCGTTACAAGATTATCAGCCATGGCGATATCCTCGAATCGTGGTACCAGTAATCCAAATAAGTTTAAAAGCGATACCGGAGGGGGCTTCAAAATATGGGCTACAACTAAAACTTGTGTAGTCTGTTTAATAGGAAAAACTACAGTGGCGCCTCCCTGGATTGCATAACGTGTTCCCTCTTTCCAACCACCTCGACTTCCACCAGCCTCTGGTTTTTCATCTGCTTGGTCGGGCTCATGGTTACGCGAACCGTCATTTGGATTGTCATTGTATGAATGTGATTCTACAACTGCTGAAATTGAAGTATCCGACGACCCTTCAAATAGTGCACGCGTGTTGACGATAATCATTGCATTTCTAATTAGGTCATTTTCAAGTTCATTTGTATCGGCTACGCTACCTAGCTTACCAATGAATGCCCGTTTTGTTTCTTCATCTGGGAGTTTACTAATGTATCCAAGAAAGCTATATCTGTCAACCTTTCCAGTTGCTAGTTTCACAAGACGAGTTATTACATTGCGCTCTTCGAGAGACTTTTTCAAGGATTGAAATACATCCTTAGACTCAAAATTACTTCTAAACGTGAGACGGAAACGAGGTCCAATATGAACTTTCATAATACTTACTGCCGAAACATACGCTGCAACTACTTTAGAGTCTTCAGTTTCTATCAGATCATCATCTGGATATTCCGGTCCCTTAAAACGACTGAGTGCAGAAAGTAGACTAGATACATCTTGAATCTCAAGGTAACTATGTGTGTAATGTAGCATCTCCTTCACAATATCTAACACCTTCTCACCACTGTTCATACGATCCTTATGAATCTTGAGCTCCTCATCTCTCATTGTCTGGAATAGCTTTAACCACCTATATACACCTGTGCCATCACCATTTTTAATGCTCTCGGTTTGAGCCGCATAGATCGTTGTAAGATCTTGGGTTGCAAGGTCTGCTCGTGTGAACACAACAATCCGATGTTCCGGTTTGATAAAGATCGTATTCACACCCATCAATAGAGCGTATGAAAGTGCTACACGGTCGTGTGTAACAAAAAATATAGGTGTTCCCGGTGGAAGTGGAGGCTCGAACTTTCGATTATGTACATCAAGACACGCAAGAACTTGTAACCAATCGCCTGAACGTTTTTGAATCCAGCCTGCATTTGCATTAAACTCTCTCGAAGGGTTCCATGGACCTCCAATGATCTTTTTCATAAATTCAGCCACAATCGACTTAATTGAGTTTGCCTTTTTTGCATCTGCAATTTGGTGAACGAGTGTGTTTGCATTGTTTGATACAGTAAGATTTACAGTTGTTTTTTTGCCACTTCCAAAAATCTTGATTCGTTGGATCGGAGATAGCGTAAGCGTATATTTTGAATAAAAATCAAGCTTGTAGTTATGATTACCTGGATTAAAGTCAATGTCTCCACTATAGACAATAGGGTCCCCACCAACTTGTTCACAATATCGGAGTTGTATACCACCTTCTTTAGGTGTAAAAACAGAATCCTTCTGTGATGTTTTACCTGCTGGATCGTTTTCGGTTTCGGACGTATATAAGTAATAACATGTCTTATTTGCTGCGGGACCCGATACAAAACGTCCGAGAATACCATGTTGGTTAAAGTCTACAATAATCCCAAATGAAACAGGAAAATTTGCAGACGTCGCTATTTCAACACCCGGACGGGGTCTTCCGTTTCCATCTGGCGTGTTTAGCGCAATAACTTTTGAAATAAATTTAACGTTGCTTCGAGTGGTCATCTGTCCAACTGTCTCAGGATTCTGATCTATTATAGATCTTATATCTGACTCCGATACGGATCCCAGTACATCATTTTCTGAGGGTCTGGGTGTTCCTGCTGGGTATTCTTCGCGAACACTTTTATTGAAAATGGCAACTCCGGTCGTAAATGATGTTGGATCACATGAATATTTATTAAAGTCGTGCCAGGCATCCGAAATAGCCAGTTTTGTGGCTAGATGGTTCATTACTTACATCTCCGAAACAATCTAGAAGAACTTCAGCTTACGGCGACCACCCATCATGGTCGGTGTAGATGTGTTCAGCACAAGCGCGTAGTAAGGATAGTAGAACGTTGCAAAAAAGAAGTCCAGGATCGCCCAACCGATCGACCCGTACTTCGCATAGGACAGACTGGCAGCACCATAGTGCCAGATAAACATAAAGAGGAATCCAAAGACACCTGCAACGATACCAACGGCACCGGCAGCCTTTGCAGCATCAGTGTTGTCAGATTCAGGCTTGTTGGCGGGTCCAGTGTTGGCATCGGGCGAAGGAGGTCCAGGAGGCGAGGAAGGCATCTTTAGTAAATAATAAGGAAACAAAGTAATGGTCAACTTGACACACGCAGAGTTGGCAGAGATCACTACAAAATCACTTCCACCGGCAAGTCTGGATGCCTTAAACACAATTCGCAATCAATCCTGCACGGCTTCGTTTTCCCTTCAGCCTCAACAGAAGTTTTTACGCAGGGTTCTGTCTCCCGATTCACCCACTCGGAATCTATTGATGGTGCATGGAACGGGTGTAGGCAAGACCTGCTCTGCGATTCAGGTTGCAGAGGAATACATCATCCGCCCCGAGTTTCAGGACAAGAAGGTGATGGTCGTGGCATCCCGCGCTGTGCAAGAGAACTTCCGGACGCAGATCTTTGACATGTCCCGTGTGAATTTAGATCGGGCGAGCGACACCCTCAGCTCCAAGCAGTGCACGGGTCGTCGCTACTTGGATATGCTTTTGCGTATTGAAGCAGAACCAAAGAACTGGGCGAATCCTGAAATTATGAGTCGTCTCGAAAACACTGCGGATCGCATCATCAAGGAGTTCTATGAGTTCTCGGCCTACACATCCTTCGGAAACAGGCTTCTTGAAAAGCTCACTGGAACCGAGAAGGATATTGATACAGCGTGGGTTCATGAGAACTTTGACAATCGTCTGCTAATCATTGATGAGGCTCACAATATCCGTTCGGAAGAGACGCAGATTGCTTCGGGTCTTGAACAGCTGGTAAAGGTCGCAGACGGTCTTGTCTTGGTGCTCCTGACCGCCACCCCTATGTTTGACAGCTTTGACGAAATCATGTATTACATGAACCTGTTCTTATGGAATGAGCGTAAGCAACCTTTCAAGACAACCCTGAAAGCATCTGAGTTCTTTACGAACGAAGCTGAGCTCAAGGGAGGTGAATCGGAGATCAAATTTCGTCAGTGGTGCCAAGACTACGTTTCGTATGTGAAGGGTGAGAGCCCGTTTACCTTTCCATTCCGTCTCCCTCCCCCGGAGATCTCTTCAAATACGGAGATGACAAAGGGGTTCAATGGTCCTGATATCCCCGATAAGGATCGCATCAAGTATTTATCACTTGTAGCCTCTGAGGCAAAGGGATATCAAAAGAAGATTCTGACTACCTCCAAGCGGGAGGATGATGACAGCAAACGCCAAGCCATGATTATTCCGACCATCTCGGTATTCCCAGATGACAAGCGATTCAAGGAGACATTCAAGCAGACGAAGAATCAATATTCGTATATTGGAGAACCATTCTTGACCCCTGAAAAACTGCCCGAGTATGCGGCGAAGTTTGTCACGGTTTTGAAGTCAATTGAGAGCTCAGGTGGTGTCTGTTTGGTGTATTCAAACTATGTGGAACGTGGAGCTCTGCCATTTGTCTTGGCGCTTGAGGAGCACGGGTATACCCCGTATAAGGGCGAGCCACTCCTTATCGGCTCTAGCTATGAAGGAGCACCAAAAGGTAAATATATTATGCTATCCTCTAACGCTTCGGATGCTGAGATCTCTACTATGTTGTCAGCCGTTAAGAACCGCGCAAATGTAACAGGTAAGAACATCAAGGTTGTGGTGACAAGTCCGTTGGCTGCAGAAGGTATTGATTTTCGCTTCATCCGTCAGGTCCATATCTTGGATCCCTGGTGGAACATGAGTCGAATTGAACAGGTCGTGGGTCGTGCCTTGCGCACATGCAGTCACCAGGACTTGGTTCCCAAGGAACAAAACTGCACCGTCTATCTTCACATCATCCGTGCTGAGGAGAAGCGTGAAGCATTTGATGAGTATACGTATCGCACCAAGGTTGAAGCCAAGGGAATGCGTATTGCAAAGGTTCGCAAGGTGCTGGCCGAGTCAGCAATGGACTGTCCAATGCAGGTGGCGCTGCCAGCTGATTGGCGGGAACTGGTTGTTCCTCAGATCCGTGATGAAGGTCGCGAGGAAGTTGCCTACCGTCTGAAGGGAATGTTGGCTCCTACATTTGATGAAGCGCCAGATATTGAACAGTGCAAGGTTACGGAAAGTGCTGTGGATCCGGATCACGTGCGTCCTCTTTCAAGCTATCTGGATTCTCGCGACGAGATCCTAACTAAACTGGGAAAGCTATTCATTGATAAATCTATCTGGGACCGCGAGCAGTTATTCTCGGCATTGAAGCCTTTTAGCCGTGAAGTGGTCATCTACACCCTGCAACAGTCGATTGCGAGCTCTTTCCGATTTGTGGATTCTTTCGGACGTCCTAGCCTGCTCGAGTCAAAGGGTGATCTGTATGCATTGGCTCCGATTGATGTCCCCAACAGCACGGTGATTGAGAGGACAACTAAACCAAGTAAACCAGTCGAAATTCCACTCCCAGATGCCCCGCCTCTATCCGAGGAGGCACCTGCTCTCCAGGCGGATATTCTGGATGTCAAACGAAATGCCTATAAGTTTCCGGGTGATTCTGCAACCCGTTTTTCAGAGGAGGTTAGGAATGGGTTCATCTTTGACCACGAGTTCACACCTGCTGAAAAGAAGGCGTATTTGGCAACAAATCCCGAACTTCCTTTTGCTGATCGCCTGCGGATCCCCGATACGGACATTGTGGTCACAGGAGAGGAACTGGATCTTGTTGGAGAGGATCTGACAAAGTACAAGGAATGGAAGAAGGCTCTGATTGACCGATTTATTGCTGATAAGTCTAAAATCGTTGCATCTGTCTCTCCAAATGGAATCCTAACATTAACTCCTACAGTCGAAGATGAAGATGAAACGCCAATTCGAAATAGTAATAAACCAGTTGTTTGCGGAACAGGTAAGAATCCAGTGAACCGTATGAAGGGGATCTCAAAGTTCTTGGATGTCAATAAGGTAGGTGTTCCAGGTGCATTAAAAGGAGCACCCTTCTGTGCATATGCAGAGCTTCTTGCACGGGAACAACATAACTGTGCATGGTACACACCCGAAGAAATAAAGGTTCTTGACTCAGATGATGTTAAAAAGACACTTAAGAAGTTCATGAAAGAGTAAACAATGGTAAAACTTACAGTTCTTACAAATGTCTACAATGAAGAGTATCTAATGCCGTTTTGGCTTGAACATCACCGAAAGATCTTTGATCATGGAATTGTGTTTGATTGGGGATGCACGGATCGATCAATGGATATTGTTCGAGAGATGTGTCCTACATGGGAAATTAGAAAAGTTCCACATGAAAAGTTTGATGCAGAATTGAACGACATAATGTTTATGTATGCTGAAATGGAATTTGATGGATATAAACTTGGTCTAAATACGACCGAGTTTCTTGTGAGTCCTGAACCTATTCGAACATATCTTACAGAAGAACCGAATGGATACTATCCATTGACTTCACATATTGCACTTTCAACAAAAGATGTACAACGTCCAAATACTCTTCGAGAGCTGTTTGATGGAATTGAATATATTGAAACAGGGGAACGGAAGTTTCGAATGATTCATTCATGCGATCATGGACATTATTCATTAGGTCGTCATGAGCGCACACTTGTAGTTAGTGGATGGATCCCTGCTGTAATTTTATGGTTTGGAGAATACCCATGGAATAATGAGATCCTCAAACGAGGTCTTCAGATCGAATCAAGAGTTCCTATTTCAGATTATGAAAAAGGAATTGGACATCAACATTTTTTTACAGTTGAACAACGAATTGAACGCAGAAATAGACATCTTCAAATGTCATCTCCCCTTCATTATTTTCCACATATTGTTAGTTCGTTGCTATAAAACGAAAAGTATCCACTCTAGAACCAAGAAGGCATAATGGACGCACTCTATGAACGTCGCGAACTGAATCGTTCCGTCCACATTGATGCCCGATTCCTCCAACGTAATATTCATGCAAGCCTTGTAGCCCAACTGCGTCACAAGTATGAAGGTATCTGTCTTCCAGAGGGATATGTTCAGCCTCGCAGTATCACAATTACAGAGCATTCCTTTGGTCGCACAAATATCCTCAAAGGCGGTCTAGACTATAGTGTTCGCTTTCAAGCTGATCTCTGCCTTCCTCACGCCGGACAGAAGTTCAGGGCGCCCGTGACTCTTAAGAGTAAGATTGGTCTGCATGCCGAGACAGATCCAATCAAGGTCCTACTTCCTCGCGACCTTCATATCGGAAACTCTGACTTTGATGAGGTGGATGTCGGACAGACGATTGAGTTCGAGGTCGTTGGAAGCCGATTTCAGCAAGGCGATGAGACCATCGTCGTCCTTGGAAAGCTGTTAGAGGTCATTCGCCCGGCCGTGCAGAAAGAGGAAGCCGAGCCCGAGGCACAACAGGTGATCGCGGCACCGGTTGGCACGGGTGATTCAGAGAAGCGCACGGTGACCGTCTCACTCGATAAGACAAAGGCACCCGGCGAGGCGCGGAGGAAGAAGATGGTTCGTACTGTTGCTCCATCTACAAATGAACCGAAGCCGGAAGGAAAAAGTGAAGGAACGGCTGGAGCTCCTTGATGCAAATGAACATGCCCAGGTCTTTGGAATTATCAAAAAGTATACCGAATCATTCACACGGACACAAACGGGGGTTCTTGTATCAACAGATGTTCTTCCAGATGAGTGTATAGTCGAGATCGAAAAAATGATTGCTTTTTACCTTGATCAACACAAGATGATGGAAGCTGATGCACTCGAACGAAAGACCTATGAACGTAGGAGTTAAAATGGATGTAAATCCTTCACACCTAAAGATAAGGCAAATGGAGTCCCTTCTCCCTTCTACCGCACGAAACAACCTCAAAGAGTTTGCTTCGCTCGTTAAGAAGGACACCCACGCAGAACTCGAGTGCAAAATTCTTCCCAGTCAGATTCACACTAAGGACGTTGCGGATCGCATCGTCTCTACAATTCAGTTATATTCCCGTGGTGCTCCAGTGGAGGAGCATCGCGCTACCTTCTCATATTCTGACGGACTTCGTGTTGTCGTCGTTGGAGCTGAGAATATTCACAAAGTCTGTACCACCGGCAGTTTCAGAGGCGTTCCTCTGGAAGTTGAGCGAAAGCGCCGGTACTTTGAGGTCGTCACAGCAATCTCCGGAAAGTCCGATATGATTGACCTTCCTGACGCTTCAGTCCGCTTCACACTTCGCCACGAGGAGCATCTTCGTAAGGACTTTTCAGGCGCTCCCATGGATGCTGCTTCTCACGTCCGTATCCTCCACCGCAAGTCCTGGACCAGCTTGGATGGTGTGGTGCGATATGACTTCTCACAGAGCAAATCTAAGACAAAGCAGACCAAGACCTTTGCAGAGATCCTTAAGCAGACTCCCAGCTATGAGCTTGAGCTGGAGGTTGTGGATCGCACCAAGTCAGCAGAAGTCATTACCGAGTCGATGATCAAGCACATTGCTCCAGTTCTCTCAGCTTTCCAGGGGTCACAGTTCCTCCTGTCCAATGCTGACTCGAAGCGCTACGCTATGGAGTTTGAGATGACACGCACACCGTTCATCAATCCAGTGACCTTAGAGCGTCGCCATCTTCAAGTCGACCGCTCAAATAACATTCTGAGCGGCTATACGGTGACAAACAAGGCGGATGGTGAGCGCTGTTTCTTGGTCGTCATGCGGGACAAGCGGGTTCTGCGTATCACACCTAGCTCAGTGGTGACCTGGACTGGGCTGACGGCGACCAATGATATTCACATTGGTGATATTATTGACGGTGAGTATCTTGCGGATCGAAACATGTTCTGCATCTTTGATGTCTACTGGTTCCGCAATAAGGATGTTCGCCGTCTGCCGCTACTTGCAGATGGACCCTCACGTCTTGCATGCGCTCGGGAGTTTGTTGCTCAGATCTCAACTGACTTTACAACTCTCCCTTCTAACAAGCCATTACGCGTGGTTACCAAGATGTTCCTTGCAGGCGATGGTCCTGCAATGCAAGAGGCAATCCGCAAGATCCTGGATACAGCATTTGAGTATCCAACGGATGGTCTTATCTTCACACCCAAGTCTTCACCGGTAGCTCCAGAGAAGGAGCGTAAGGGACGCACATGGCTGAACCTCTACAAGTGGAAGCCTGCAAGCCAGAACAGTATTGACTTCCTTGTCAAATTTAAGCCTGGTGAGAGCTTTGATACTGTTCTGGAGAAGCGGGTCGTTAAGGGAACCTTGTATGTTTCACGGACACCGGGTGATATTGTGTATCCCTGTGAGACGATGACAGGTGAGTACACGCCTCCTGAAATTCCTCCGGAGCACCGTGGTCAAGATCGTGTCCCGTCTCCATTTCAGCCCATGGTTCCCAAGGCTCCTGAGGCTCACATCGTAGCCCTGCCGCTGAATGAGAAGGGTGTGCCGATTGATCAGGATGGAAATCGCGTGGAGGACAATACGATCATTGAGTGCTCGTATGACACAGACAAGGGTCGCTGGAACATTATGCGAACCCGCTACGATAAGACGCATCAGTATCGTGTTCTGGGTCGGCCGCAGTTTGGGAATGATATTTCAGTAGCCGATTCGATCTGGACGAATATCCACGTGCCGATCACAGAGGAGATGATTCGCGATCTGGTTGCAAACCCTCCTGATTCAACTTTTGAAGATGATCTCTATTATCGTGATAACTTGGATGCACGCGACCGAATTCTCAAGGATGTCTATGGATTCCACAATCGGATCAAGGACAGCCTATATCGATCAGCGATCAAGTCTGGTGACTCCTTGCTGGAGCTTGCAGTGGGGCGCGCAGGCGACCTGCTGAAGTGGAAGAGGACTAAGCCATCGCTGGTTGTGGGTATTGATTCGTCGTCAGCCTGCCTGTTGTCACCTCGTCAGGGAGCATGTGTCCGCTACTTGAAGGAGAAGATGAACCACCCGAATGAGTATCTGCCTCCAGTGCTGTTCATTAATGGAGACATGACCAAGCCTCTCTTTGAGGGCGACAATAAGTATGCAAATATTGTCACAGGAACCGAGCCGGCTCCTACACCCTATCTGTCTAAGTTCGCAGGACACACGGAGTTTGACGTTGTCTCCTGCCAGATGGCGATTCACTATGCATGTGAGTCCGAGGAGACATTCAAAGTGTTCGTGTCTAACCTGGAGAACCACGGTAAGGGTATGTTCTTCGGCACTTGCTTGGATGGTGCTGCAGTCTACGCTCTGATGCTGGGCAAGAAGAGTCATATGTTCCGTGCGGGTCGTCAGATCTTTGGTGAGTTTGTTAAGGAATACGACGATGGAACTGGATGGACAGAGGAGTTTGGTCAGGCGATCTCGGTCAAGTTGGAGAGCTTTGAGCAACCGCAAAAGGAGTATCTGGTGCCGTTTGAGAAGATGACATCTATTCTCAAGGAGGCTGGATACGATCTGATTGGAAGCACGATGTTTGCTGATCACTATTCTGATCAAAACAGCGTAACTCTTACTCAGGAGCACCAGGCATTTAGCTTCCTTCATCGAAGCTTTGTATTTGAGAAGTCCAAGGAGCCGAAGAAGCCCAAGGAGACTGAGAAGCAAGAGGTAACCCTCCCAGTTGCCCCGCCCGAACCTGAGGTCAAGGATGAGCGCTCAGATCAGGAGAAGCCATCCGAAGCCAAGGCACTTCCCAAAAAGAAGATCATCAAGAAGGTGGCTGAGCCCGGTGCCGAGCCTGTTCTGTTCTTCGGAGCTGATGAGGGCAAGGGTGAATGGCGTGCACTTTCCAATATGTATGAGGCTCCCTTTCAGATTGATTCCATTACCTTCCCAACTGTCGAGCACTACTTTCAGTGGGCAAAGGCTAAGCAGTTTGGCGATGGAGCCATTGCCGATAAGATTCTAAAGACGCCCTCTCCTAAGGCTGTGAAGGCGCTTGGCAAGAAGGTCAAGGACTTTGTCAAAGAGGAGTGGGATAAGACCAAGGACGGTATTATGCGCATGGCAGTCAAGGCTAAGTTCATCCAGCATCCAGATCTCAAGACGAAGCTTTTGGAGACTGGAAAGCGCCCGATCGGCGAGGCGTCTGCTCGTGACAAGTATTGGGGCATCGGAACCTCTGCAGACACATCTAAAGCAAATGATCCATCAAAGTGGCCGGGAAAGAACGTATTGGGAAAGATGCTCATGGAACTGCGGACAGAACTTACGCAGTAAAGAAATAGAATAGAATAATGAAATATCCAAACATCCTCTTGTTTCGCGACGAGGAGTACTCTTCAATTGACACGTTCCTTGCAGCGAACGAAGAGAAACTTAATTGTACGATTAATCCAACATCCAATCCAGAAGATGTTCTCAAACTTTTTGATGTGAACTATCATCTTATCGTGACCTACGGAAAGTCGGAGACAGAGTACTATGGACGAATGCGACTTTTAGTGAATCGCATGCGACTGAGATGGCTTCACTTTTCTGATAATATTAAGGACATTGATGCATTTAATCGCGGTGTCAACTTTTGCTACATTCACAACTGTTTGCTCCCTCATGAAATCACACGTCCTATCTTTTCAGTATTCACCACTTGCTACAACTCCTATGATAAGTTTTATCGCCCGTATAACAGCCTAAAGGCACAGTCTCTCAGAGATTGGGAATGGGTCGTTGTGGATGACTCTCCCGATGATAAGCATTTCGAGTTCCTCCGGACGCTTGCAAAGAATGATCCTAGGATTCGTCTTTACCGGAGGGCAGAGAACAGTGGAAACATTGGAAATGTGAAGAATGAAGCTGCATCCATGTGTAGGGGTAAATATGTTCTTGAGCTCGATCACGATGATGAGATTCTAGTTGATTGCCTTTCTGATGCAGCAAAGGTATTTGATAATGATTCGGAAGTTGGATTTGTCTATATGGACACCGCTCACTTGTATGAGAATGGCAATACACACTCATATGGAGATCATTTTGGTCTCGGATATGCCGGATATTACTGTCAAAAGTATAACGGAACATGGGTGAATGTGATTTCAACGCCTAATATCAATAACTATACTCTCTCACACATTGTCGGTGTGCCAAATCACCCGCGGATATGGCGTCGTTCAACACTAAACGAAATGGGAAACTACTCAGAGTTCCTTCCTATCTGCGACGATCTTGAATTATTGCTTCGAACAGCTGTCAAGACCAAGATGGCTCGCGTTCACAAGCTTGCGTATATTCAGTATATGAACGACGGATGGAATAACTTTTCACTGATCCGGAATTCAGAGATCAACCGCCTAACCCCTCATCACATTGTTCCGCAGGCTTACAGGGAGTTCAAGATTGATGAAGTCATGCGTGAAAAGGGTGGATTTGAGGAGCCCACTGAAAAATGGTGGACCCTGCCAATGTGGAAGCGTGAGAACTTCACAAACAAGTATTGCAATGCATTGATCAATTTGAACTACAAAAAGCAGTATTGTATTCTTGGCTACAAGTGTCTGATGGAATGCATAGAGGATGTTCGCATCCTTTATGAAAACCCCCAGAATGACTTCTTGGTATTGGAGAATAGTATGTCAAAGGAGGATCTGTGTGGGATCCTGGATGGTTTGAAGTTGAGTCGGATGAAGTGCTATGCAATGTCAGACTGCACATGGGATCAGCTCTACAAGTACTTCTTTTTGGTCTACAAGAGCACCGATGCACACGAGGTCTGGAACTCTAGCGAGTCTGCCTGTAGTACTCTTGATATGACATCGTCGATGCCTGTGATTGCCCCTGCGCCAACTCAGGAACAAATCGTTGAGACAGCTTAGTTCCGATAATCTGAGTGGCTTGCTCAGGAGTGATCTCTCCCTTCTCAATCTTACGCTTCAGTGCCAGCATCTCAAAAAAGGTAGAATCAAGACGATCCTCTGCATGCATCTGAAAAAGGGAGGGATAATTAAAATAGAGGACCTTGTTATCCTCCTGAAGCTTCAGTTCATATTGGACCTTATTATTCTTCAAGTGTGCCCACTTCTCCTTAGATGTATCCATATTACGAACATGCGCCTGGAGCTGTGTGGCGGTAAGATCTTCATCATTAATTCCGCGCATACCGGCGGATACTTCGGCTTCGGTCAATTCACGAGTTGTTTGGGGCATATCTATACTCCAACCAATGGCTTTAACTTTGTCATTAATGACGCACATTCGTCGTGCGTGGTCATTCCGGTTAAGATAATTTGACCCGTGCGAAACACCTTTGCAATCCACTTGGTTTCTGGGAAGTAGATCTTCACTGCTGGATACACTGCGGGCTCATACACTGTTGTAACACCCTTTCCACGCAATGACGCATACAACGCGTCACGAGATAGATTTTTTGTATCCACTAGCTTTGTCTTATAGTTCATCAAGACCACCCTACGAACGTCAGTCCATTCTCCTGAAATCACAGCTGTAGGACAATGTTCCATGATATGTGTGCGCAACCGCGTAGTCACATCTCGGTCATAAGACTCATCAAGAACACCCGTGATATGAAACACGCCATTCTGGAAGATTTTAACAGTAATCTCTTTGCGAAGAAATGTGCCATCGCCATCAGACATGACGACAACTGTAATTGAGTTATGTCCAAATCCAGTTGTTCGCTTAGGAGGGGTTGTCTTTGCCCTTCGCTTTATGAGGTCGCGCTTTGACGATCCCCTCTTCAGAACCCCCTGCTTTTCGATCTTGATGATTGAGTCCGTAAGTGGGAGGTCCTGAACTAACGTGTCTGTGTTGAGGCGAACTCCCATCGTGTATAATACGACCATTGTTGTGAGTGTTGGCTGATCCATTGGGTTCAACTGTGTAGACCCAATCGATTTCGTTTTTCCAAGCTTGAGACAGTGAAAATGGGAATTGAGTAATTAAAATACAGTCAAATTGTCGAATCGCTTTTCGTAAGACAACTTCTTCATGTGGAGTCAACATCCACCCATCTAAGTACCCAAACCAAAGAACACCTGTTGTTTGGTGGGCAGTGATATCCAATACAGTATCCATCCATTTATCGAGGGGAAGAATAGATAAATCAAAACATCCAGAGGGTTTGGGGACTTTGTAAGTATAGACTGTCAACATACTTACCCTTGTATAAAAGTGTTTAAGCGTTAGGATCCGCCGTGTGAGGCCAGTTAATTGTGCTCTTCAATCCTGCTGCTTGTGCCACAGTCAGACGACAGTTACAAGACCCAGCAAGAAGGGGCTTTTTACACGTCAAACAGCAATTACTGTAATATCCATTGCCATATGTCTGACGAGCTGCCTGGATCTTGGACAATTCAGCATCTGCTGCAAGCTTATCGTTGAGCTCCGGAAGCTGAGAGGATGACAGGCACGGCATTGTATTCGTGATCTGCGAGGCCTTTGCATTAGATCTCTTTTCACCCTGTGCAACCGCCTGTCCTGCAGTGTATTCTGCATACATCGGGGCATCCTGAACTGTATGACCACCACCGTGTAAGTATCCGGCTTCAGAACGAGTTGAGGGTGCATTCAAAACTAGAGCACATGCAGTGTTTGCCACACGAGTTTCAAGATTTCCAGAGGCGGCAAGACGGCGGACGATTTCAGTTTGGTGTCCAGCATCGCGATGCGGACGAGTGTCCGTGATCGTAACCATTCGCTGTTTCATACGTCCAAGATATTCGCTGTAAGACGACATTTACTCTTATCCTTTAGGTAAAAAAGAAATGGAGCGGGTAAAACTTCGTATTCGAATTCCGAACATTTCTCATTGTGCTGGGAGCACTTGTGTTGAACTAACAAAGACTAAGTATTGTAGTGACTGTTTATACGCCCGGGTGTGTGAAGAGGTGTCGCCGACAACACTCTCGAGTAAGACCAAGGTCATTCATAGCCCTCCCCTCAGCAGTGACAGTAGTCGTCCTCGTAAGGTATACTAAATCATCATTCTCCGCCCGCCCATCAGCCTTGCGATATTTGGCAACAAGTCTAAGAAACTCCTTCCATTTACCTGCGAGAGGAAGATTACATGTGTAGCATCGAACAGGAATAGGGAAATCCATTGTGTCTCCTCTTATCTTGATGAACACGCTTCCGTTTTTCTTGTCTACCCGAAGAACAATGAAGTTCCCAAAGAAATGGCTCCTGGCAGCCCTTGTCATTGCTGTAATTGTTGCGTTTGCATATATCACTTTCACTCCTAATCGCCTTCAACAGAAGATTGATTCTGATGTTGCGAAGGTGAATGCTCGTTTTACACCGAGCGAGTCCATCGATCTGTCGATGGCTATGAAAATCCTGACGCACGACCCCCCTCAAATGATGAATCCTCCTCAGGAAGTTCCACCCCTGCTCCTGTTCCCTCCGTCAGCCGAGGACCTTGCGAAGTTGTCTGGCGAATAAGTAATGAGCACATTCAAAAAGTGGTTACTGATCGTGATTGTGACCATCGCGTTACTCCACACAGTTGGTGGGGGTTTTGCAGATATGTTTGGCTCTCCTTTCTTTAGCCCCGCTCATGGGTGGAATGAGGGACTAATTTATATGATGTTGGCACTCGTGGTAGCTATCGCGGTAAAGTAGTGAGACTATTGACAGCTCGATGAGTAGCACGGAGGTTCTGATTTTCAGCTGTCAATGTATCAACCTGATAGTGTAATCTGCGGATCTGATCGTGAAGTGGAGCGGTTTCGCGATGATTTTCAGCTTTTAATGTATCAACCTGATGCTGCAATCTGCGGATCTCGTCTCGAAGTGGTCCGGTCTCACGAGCGATCCTTCTCTGATCCTGCATCTTTGCCTCATTGAGATGAAAGAGGGCATCCTTCATCGTATCCTCTGCAACCTTAATTGTATCCTGAACTGCTGACATTTTTGCTTACTGTCTATTTTTTATGGAAAGTCATTTCCATTTTACCACATAATCTCCATCTCCTGCACGCTCCAAAACTCAGATGTATTATTGGGAAGCTGCCGCCGAATAATGTATGGTAGCTTCCTCTGCGCAATTTCCATCTTGGCAACCGTCCATAGAAACATGGGGTCGGATGTCTTGAGTCCCTTAAGATCCACTAACGGCTTTGCACCCTCTGCAAGTTGCTGAGCACGTGTGGCAATCAGGGCTGTATATTCATACTTTGTAAAGAACGGTTGAGTAATCCGAGGCTGCTTGACCATCTCTGCAACTTCCTTCCGGAACACAGGTTTAACTTCGGGGTGGAGATCCATACTTACTCTTGTGTTGAAGTTCTTTTATCCGTTTTCTCGCATCCGCTCGTTGTTTCTTGCGAATACACAAATGCCTGTTCTCCCTGCTCAACCTTCAGATATTACCCGCCTTGCACGTGTTGCTGCAACGTATGTGACCGACCCGGAGAAAAAGTCACGGACATTCGTGGCACCCGTGAAATACGACATTGGACCGATTGCTAAGGCAGACTTCTTTGGACGTGGAAGTGTCCTTGCTGTTCCCGAATGGAAGTCACCTGCATTTGCTGGTGGGCGTATTTTCCTCAAGTAATCACAAATGCCTAACCTCTCGGCGTCCGACTATACGAACTTTATTAAGATACAGGCGGCGGCTCAGTCATACCGCAACGGCGCGATCCCAACGAAGATTCAGACAAGCGATCAGGTCGTCCCGACACAGTCTATCATGAACGCCCAGCTGCTTGCAAGTCAGGCGGCTGCAATTGTCACCCCGCGAAATGCTACAGTTAGTGCGGTGAATGGTGTTATACAGCGTATTCGCCCGTTCGTTGGAGTTGGATATGTCAACCAACCAAATAGTTTATCCGCTGTTTCTCAATCTGGAACACTAAGTTCTGGTAAGTTTCAGCAAGTGGGTGGTCTCCCTCTAACCGCTGCAAAGTGGAGCGGTGTCTATGCCCCGGTCCGCCAACTCGCTCGCGTAGATACGAAGTTCACTGGTTAAGGCCCCCTGGCCGACTGCTTCCATGTAGCATCACAGACTGCACACTGATACATCCAAACCACATTTTTGGCATCCAACTTGATGCCTACAATGTTGGACTCCTTACCCTTTGTAGGGCACGTAATGTTCGGACACTTCATGTTCGCGAACCGAGGCAGTGTCGGATCGTGCTTAAGGTACGGGTTAATTGAATACTGAATTGATGTATCCTGTAAGAGGTCGTGATCATATACAACGGGCGTGTCCCTGGTAATCTGCTCCTCGTAAGGACACTGACGGCACTTGAGAAAGGCTGACCCATCTCGCTCTTCGATGCTGTACATCATATTATCGCATTGACTACAGAACTTCATTGTGTGGTTAGGTCTCCTTGTCTATAGGGAGTTCCATTTTTTATAAGGGGGACCCGCGTTCAAAATGGAAAGTTTGCCACAAAGTAATCGTCCCTAATTATCACAGGATGCTTAAGTCAAAGCTTTCAGATTTCCTCAATGGTACGGGGAAAGACACCGATTTAGATAAGAAATCTCGCAAGTCCGAAAAGGGGAGTGGATTGGACACCCACAACGGTATGGAAGGAACATCTGGTTCCTGGCGAATTGCAGAAGACGATATGGACGAGTTCTATCGTCTTTATTGCGACTACCTTCGCAATCATGGACAGCTTAACCTGACCGAGAAGAGCACAACGATTGGTCCGATGCGTATTGACCTGGATTTCAAGTATGCCGGTAAGCTGGATGATCATCTGCATACGCAGGATCAGGTGGTCAACTTCATGAAGGCGTTCATGACCGAGGTCAAGAAGTTTCTGATTGTTCCCGATAGCGTTGAGATCTATGTCTCCGAGAAACCGGAGCCAACCTATTACTCTGCAGATCCAGCCAAGAATAAGCCCGACTATTCAAAGTCTGGCATTCACGTCGTGATTCCTGATCTCAAGACTAACCATTTTGTAGAAGAGGAGATTCGCAGGGTTCTGCTCAAGCGGATGCCTGAGTTCTTCCCAGGACTTCCTCTGTCTGACAAGTGGGAGAAGGTCTACGATCCCTCTCCACTTACTCACACGTCTAACTGGACCCTGCTTGGATCCAGGAAGAAGGAAGGCACGCCGTATCAGATCAAGTACATTCTGGACTGGGACCCGGAGACGAATGAGATGAGCATCGATGATAATGTGCCGACGCATGTAACACCTGATCTACTCAAGAAGCTCACGATCCGAGCGAGTCCTTCCTCTGAGACGTCCATGACTGAGGAGGCAAACAGTCGTTTCCAGAAGAAGAAGGAGCAGGAAGAGATTCGTGCATCTACGGGTGCTCAGCGTGGACGTGCAGCGGCTCGTGAGGAGGGTGAGAAGCGTGGATCCCGTGCATCCACTCCAGAGCGAAACACTTACCGTCTGCCATTGTCCGACGACATGATCTGCTATTACCGCGATCACGTAATGAACCTTGCCTCCTTCAGGTATACGAGCTATGAGGACTGGATCAACACGGGTATCTGCCTCAAGAACATCCATCCAGATTCCCTAGAGACGGTGTTCTATGACTTCAGCGCCCAGTATGAGGATTATGACCCGCGCCTTGCACAATCCAAGTGGGACAGCTTTAGTTTCCGCACGAATGGTCCGGTTCTGTCAGAGCGCAGTCTCCGCATGTGGTCTCGCATGGACAACCCAGGTGAGTACGACAAGATTGAGATGAAGAACATTGAGGAGCTGGTGGAGGAGGCCACAAAGACGATGACGGAGCACGATATGGCTCGCGTGGTCTTTGCGATGTTCCGAGATGAGTTCAAGTGCTCAGACTATGGTCAGAATGAATGGTATCGATTCGTAGGTCACGTGTGGCGCCTGACCAAGAAAGGCGTTGGTCTCCTTGCAAAGCTGTCCAGCGATGTCTGGAAGAAGTTTGTGGAGAAGGAGAATGCGATGGGACGCTTGAAGGAGGTTACGGAGCCGTGCTCTTGTGGTGGAAGCAAGAAGAAGGGTGAGGAGCCTGCAGAGCCCTGTGAGATGTGTAAGATTGAGAAGAAGAAGCAGAGGTATGTGGATGCTCAGAAGAAGCTGAAGACCACCGCCTTCAAGAAGAACGTGATGGAGGAGTGTAGGTTGTTATTCTTGGATGAGGAGCTTGCGACCAAGCTAGATACAAACAAGAACCTGATTGCCTTCAACAATGGGATCTTTGATACGCTGAACATGGAGTTCCGCGATGGAAAGGCAGAAGATTACTTGAGCTTCAGCACTGGACTTGATTATCACAAGGACCGGCATTACACTGAATATACATGCTGGTCTGAGCTTTGGAAGTTCCTTAGTAGTATCCTTCCTGATCCAGAGGTTCTGAACTACTTCCTAGCCCACCTTGCAACCTGCATGGTAGGTGGCAATCCCGCACAGAAGTTCCACATCTTGACGGGTTCTGGTTCCAATGGAAAGTCCATGTTGGTCATTCTGATGGCAACCTGTATGGGAACGTATGGATGCAAGGCACCAATCACTCTGATTACACAGGATCGCGGCAAGGCGGGTGTTGCAAATCCTGAGCTGGTCCGTATGAAAGGGAAGCGCTTCGTCACAATGCAGGAGCCAGAGGAGGGAGCCAACATCAAGACGGGTCTCATGAAGGAGTTGTCTTCTTGTGAGAAGATCACTGCTCGCGATCTATTTGCGGGGTCCAAAGAGATGATTGATATTGAGATCCAGGCGAAGTATCACGTATCGTGCAACAACAAGCCAAAGGTGGACACGCAGGATGGAGGCACATGGCGCCGTTTGCTGGTTGTGGACTTCCCGAACAAGTTTGTTCCGAATCCTACCGCTCCGAATGAACTGCCGGATGACAAGACCATTCAGATGAAGGTTGAGAGTGTGGAGTGGGCTGAGTGTATGATGAACTACTTGGTGACGATCTTCAAGGAGGGACATGGATTCAGGAAGCTCCCTGTTCCGGAGAAGGTGACCTTGAGTACCAGTGAGTACAAGAGTGAAACGGATGTTGTGGGTCGATTCATCACGGAGTTTATTCACCCGCTGGAGGAGGGCGTTAAGACCGGAGAGTACGTCACCACTGGAATGATGAACCGTGAGTTCCAGAGGTGGAAGCAAGAGAACAACCTTACGCATGGCACAACAGTTGAGCTCAAGAAGAGGATTGAAACTACATACGGTCCACACCCTAAACACGGCTGGACTTCCTTCCAGTTCGGGCCCGCCTAGCCTGGTAGCGCTTAGAACCCTTGCGACCACGGTAGGTCTTGCGACGACGGGCTCCATAGGCAGGGGTGGGTGGCGGAAGAGAGCTCACAGGCTCAGGGGTAGCAGGGGTAGACGAAAACCAAGTGCGAGGATCCCAACCCATTTTAATAAAATCACTCTATTTTTTAATGAACGGCAAGTTGAATATCATTCTAGATATTGACAACACATTGCTTGAATACATGGTCAAGGATGCCCCTTGGAAGGAACTTCCTGAAGAGGAGAAGAAGAAATATGATTTTTACCAGGGGTTTGTTCTGCGCCCCGAGCTGTGGGACTTTATGGCGTGGATGAAGAAGCTCGCAAAGACCGTCAATCTGTGGACACTGTCTGACCGCGACTATGCAAACTGGGTGAAGGAGATTATTGAAGAGAGGATGGGTGAGGGATTTATCACACATGTATGGTGTGATGAAGACGATGAACAGGCGCAGGCACATGCAAATCCGGCAAAGAAAATTCAGAAAAACCTGAACTGGATTTGGGATCAGGGAATTTTTAAGCCCTGTGACACAATCCTGATTGACGACTATGAAATCAATGTTAAGAATGAAGCCAACTACCGTAACGCGATCCAAATTAGAAAATTCGCGTTGTGGAGTCGTGTGACAAAGAGGGACCCATTCGGACCCTATAAGGATATGTCAAAAGACCGTGCGTTGTTAGATGTGGTGGACGAGATCAAGAAGATTGATCAGTCGAGACTATGTAGTAATCCCGATTCGCGTCCTATTGAGAAGGCTGTATTACGAGTGAGTGTTCCGGGCGGTCGTAGGCGACGACGCAAACTTACTCAGCGCGCTTCGCGCCGATCCGGGACAACACGTAGGTCCGGAGGAGGCCGATCGTGAAGACGACCAGCACGAACGACACAACGAGGTTGACGAAGGCAACGAGCACCTCACCCAGCTTGAGGGTGACGCCACCCATCGAGACAGTGAAGGCACCGACGCCCTTGCCGGCGGATGCAGCCGGGGCGAGGAGGGGCGTGAGGATATCCTCAGAGAGCGACTTGAAAAACTCTCCAACGACACCTCCGAGGTAGAACGACGCAGTGAGGATGATGATGTCCCGTGTATCAAGCATTTTTATTATGATGGGTATACTTTATTTCGTAAAGACAATGGATACTAGGTTCTGGGGACCCAGTGCGTGGCAGTTATTTCATTTGATTGCGTTTACCTCCAAACATCCCGACGATGTTCTCAATCAGATGAAGGACGTGTTGCCTTGTAAATATTGCAGGGCTTCGACGACCGAGTTCGTCCACAAGCACCCCCTCCGTGGCGACCCTGGGCGGTGGTTGTATGACATTCACAATATGGTGAACAACAAACTACGAACACAGTGCAAGGATGATCCAGCTGTCATAGATCCTGGTCCTGATCCAGAGTTTGACGCTGTTAAAAAGCATTACACAACCTTGAAGCCCACGGCAGTTCCAGGCGGTGACTTTCTTGGGTCTATTGCTGCGAACTATCCTGAGTCACCCGAGCCCGAACAGATGGCTACACAGAGGACCTTTTTGCACGCACTGCACCATGCATATCCGTATCCCGAACTCCGAAAGGTCTATGCAGACTATATCACAGCTCATGAACCCGAGTTGGCATCTCGCAGGGCATATATGAAGTGGATGCATGGGCTGTTGAGTGTCTTATCAAAAAAGGTAGGATCCCCTATGCCATCCTTCAAGGGATTTGCTCACCATCTTGCGTATTTCAGGAGCGGTTGCTCCAAAAAGACGTACCATGGAAAAACCTGTAGGAAGACAGCGGGTGGTCGCACAAAGGACCGCGACCACCGAAAGACCTTCCGGGTTTCTCATTCTAGGTTACTTGTTTGATTTGGGTTTATTCTTGGAGTTTGCTAGAGCCTGTTCCTGCAACCGTGCGTGTTTTGCAGAGTACACATCTGCCTTCTTCTCCTTAGCAGTCTTCTTCGTTTCGCGACGTGTCTTGGGTGGATCCATCCTAGAGTGGTTTGCTTTCACTCAGAGATTTCCATTTTTAGTATCCCATCATGCCCATGCCGTGCATCAAGCCACCGCGGCGAGTCTTGCGGGAACGGCGACGACGTCCACCGACCGGGGCTGCATCGTGAGTGGGCGAAGGGAGGTCGGCCTGCGGCTCAACGCCACCCTCACCGCCACCGTAGTAGTTACCGCCCTTCTTGTAGGTCTTCTTCGCCATCTTGAGGATGTCACCGAACTTCTTCCCCTTGTGAGACTTCATCGTCTTCTTAACATGAGCGAGCCACTTATTTGCCATTTTGTTTAATGCTCAAGAAGTTATTGGAGACCCGCCGGCTTTTCAACAAGACCCGGCGTGGATCCAAATAAAATCCACTGGCATCCATACGCGGTAGCAACTTGCGGATTAATACCCTCCTTTCCAAATACTGGATCGGGTGCCACTAACGTGATTGAATTACGATTGAACGCTACAAGTTCAGAGTAGTCGCGAGGATGCACAGCCTGTCCAAAGGTGAGGCGACGAAGGTGAGAATCTGTCCACGACATATTCACCATTTCAGAAAGCTCTGATCCTTGCACACCACCCGAAACGATGATTAGCTTATTTGCAAGTGCTTCCACTTGAATACTCTGCGGATCACTATACTCTTGCGGAAGAAGGTTGCGATGAACAGTTTGATGGAGACACTCGGCTGCCTTGTTCAATGTGACCATGTTCGAGGTGTGAGGAACGATTGAGAGAACAAATGGATCCTTACTAGGAAATGCCTGAATCAACGCTACACAGACTGAATCAAACGTCCAGTTATCGTATGCATAATCGTAACCCCCGTTTAGTGGAACCTTAGACACGATTGGATTCCCATTCTCATCTGCATAGAGATGGACTTCTAGGAGCCTACGACCTGATGCTACGACTACTGATGCATCCTCATAGGTTCCTCCGTGAATGACGTAATCACAGAGGCGCTTGGGTTCGGGGGGCGGGGCTGTTTCTTCCTGCTCAGCCTTTGTCTCCCGCCAGACTGTATATCCGAGAACGCCTACAAGGGCTGCTGCAAGAACTGTCTCCATTACTTCTTCTCGGAAGGTATTTTTGGCATCTTGAACAAAAGCCCACGAAAGGCATTCACAACCTCATCGGGGATCCGCTCTTCCATAGGGATTTCCATAAGACAGCAATGGTGAAAATACAAGCAATACATTCCGCACTCTGAATCCTTGAACTGATGACGAGTGGCATTAAATGTCATCTTCATACCTTGACTGTGCTTGCCAGTAGCGTCCCATTGTTCCTTCCACCGGCGCATAAGAACTTTGATCTCAGGTTCGGGCTGGTGTGCATAGGAGTCAAAGTAGGTGATTCGAGGATATTCAAGCTCCTCGCGGATATCACAAAATAGAGCAATCCAATGTGAGCCGGGACCGTCATGTGGATCTGTATTAAATACAATTCCAATTTGGTCATTGCCCTTCTTTGCAAGCTCTGGAAGCTTCATGCTGCAAAGTGCACTCACAATACACTCTTGGGTTTCGGACTTCAAATCAAAGTCAATCGGAATACAACCAACGAAGAAATACTTTGGAAAAAGCTCCATATAGTTCTTTTCCACGTGATCAATATCATCTGATGACAACCATTCATACCGATTGATTGCCCATTGTTTCGGAGCACGAGGACGTTGCATCAGAGAGGTCACAATGCATTCTGCAGATCCGGTTGTGCACTTGTCATGAAGACGATGTTGAAGATTTGTCCACATTTCTTCCGGTGTCCCCTTTTCAACGGGATCTTCCTTTGGGTGCTCCTTGTTATAGACTGTGCGGAGACGCTCAATCTCCTCTGTGTCAAGCCAGGACATTCCTTGGTATAAAACGGATACTTTTAAACCAGGAAAGAGCAAATCACAATGGATGCCCTTAAACCTGTTCTCTCAGCCTATGCAGATGTTACTCGCCGACTCAATGATGTTAATGCGAATGCTTCCGAGCTTCGCGATCAGCGTCGTACAATCGAACTGGATCTTGCAGCCCTCTATGCAACATCCCGTGAAGCACTCCCCGATAAGATTAATCTATCAAGCTCCGGAATGGTCTTTGCGGTCAAACGTCCAAACCAATGGAAGAAGGGTTGGACGCTCTCCAAGAAAGAATTGAAGATGTATTTGGATGAGTTGATGCCTCAGCGAGCTGAGGAGGTTATGAATGAGATTGTTAAGCGCCAAGAGGCGAAGATGGTGGAGACGGATTACGGATTTGAGCTGAAAGTTGTGAGGAAGGACTGAGGCTGACCTCAATCTCCTGAAGTGTTCGCTGAATATCTGCTAGATGACGTTTTGCTTGGTCCAGGTTTTCACGTGGGAGAAACCCACTCTGGATACGCGTAAGATTACACACGAGCGAACCATTTGTGCTCAACAGACGTGCAGCCAGAGTGAAAAAAGGCTTCACCATCAACGTGATATGACTATCACTAACACATTATTTTTAAGTGATTAGCCTATAATGTATTTACTAGATACGGTGCGGTAGAATTAATAATGACAGAAGGTTACATTTATGTTATATCAAATTCAACAATGGCTCCAGATACATATAAGGTCGGTTTTACCGATAAGACGCCACCTGAAAGATTAAGACAAGCAAATAGCGATACTTGGTCGCTTCCACACTTCAAACTTGAATTCGCAAAGAAGGTAATTGATGCCAGAGATAAGGAGCAAAAGTTACATAGAGCTTTGGCGTCATTTGGTAAGAGAATCCATCCTAAACGCGAGTTCTTTGTTGTTCCTCTAAAGAATATCCGTGTTTTGTTTGATATGATTGATGGTGAAATGTGGGTTGAGGGACCCGAAGTACCCTTTGAGGCGGAGATTGTCTCTGAGAATCCTATACGTGATCGCCTTGCCGGATTTGCATTTAAGAAAACTTAAGTGCTATCATCCACCCGCTCGACGAAGTAGTTTAGGAGCTTGTCGGACATATCGCGAACACTGAAGTCCCAGACGCCACTCCAGTTCGGACGAATAATCTTGCGAACATCCTTGATGCCATCGAGGATGGCGTGGCGGTCGACATACTTGCGATTCACGTGAGTTCCGTGATATAAATGGTAGACAGCACCCGATGTACATGTAATCTTTGGCTTGGGCTGTCTGTCAAACTCTTCGTATGCGGGGATCAAAGCCGGCTTGAGGTATGTAGTTGGAAACTTGATAGATAACCATGCGGCCGCCGACAGTGTATCTCCACTCCCTGTAATTCCATATTCAAAGAACCCAACCTTCCGAAACCACTTGCGAGTGAATGCCCATGCAAATCCCGGATGAAGCTTGTGATCAAACGTCTTTTTCTTGTCCATATAGATGACAGATTCACGAATCTGAGTGACCTTAGTGTAGGTGAGATCCATCCACACTGCAGTAGTGAAGGGCTGAACAACATCATGGTCATACAATGCATCTGACACTTCAGTATACCAGTCGGGATTACCAAAGATGATGTCTGCATCCATAAACATGACCTTGGAGTAATACCACGGAATCATGGCTTCAAGAAGAGTACAGAGCCGTTCTTTGTGGAACATGTGGGACTTTCCCCATACGTGAAATGCATCTTTGATCTCCGGTTCGCTCTTATGGAACACCAACTCAAGAGTATAGTAGGGGATTTTTGCAAGCTTCAATTTTTCGATGGTGTAGAAGTAGTTCATCAACATACGCTTCGACCTTGCAGGATTGAAGAAGACAAATCCAATTGCCATATCTCGCTTCCAAGGACCGCGATATCGCACAGTGGATACATCAATGAACCCACCTGGGTGAACTTTAGGTGGTGCGTCCGGCAGAGCCGTGTACATCATCGACTGAGCCGTTCCCATTGTGTAAGAAAACGGATAAAAGATTGGAAAGAACACTCAAATCAAAATGAGCGACGTCTACTCACCTTACAATCCACGAAATCGGTTCTTTACTGAGAAGGATATTCATCGTATCCTCCACCGCCATGGATTGCCCCATTACCGTATTTCAAATCAAAAGATCTTCCAGACTGCAATGGTTCATACAACCTACGTCAAGCGGTCCGAGTATACCACTCCTGATGGACGACCGGCGTCTCTTGCTCCGTGTCCATCTGGCGTAATGCCCTTACAAGATGAGTCGTATGAATGTCTGGAGTTTGAGGGTGATTCTGTGTTGGGTGTCTGCGTAGCCACGTATCTGCGTCGTAAGTATCCAGAGAAGAAGCAAGGGTTCCTTACTGATGCTCGTAAGGAGCTAGTGAATAACGAACGGATTGGAGCTCTGTGTCAAAAGGTTGGATTGGATACCTACTATGTGATCTCTCGTCATAACGAAGAGTCCGTTGCAATCAATGGACGTCGTAACATTCAGAAGCTGGGTGATATCTTTGAGGCATTCATTGGTGCATTATGGACCGATTGCGGAAATCGATTCAACATTGTCTATCCATTTGTCACGACCGTCCTGGAAGCCTATCTAGACATTCAGGATGTTGTGACTACGATTACAAATTACAAGGACATCTACCAAAAGTATTGTCAGCGTGAGTACGGGTGCACTCCGACCTATACAATGCTAGACCCTTACGATGATGGCCGGATTCGAGTGTGTATTGTCCTCAAGGGCAACAACATAGAGTTTGGTGAAGGAAGTACCCGGAAGAAGGCTGAACAGTTAGCCGCTAAGAAGGCACTGGAGAAGTTCAATGCTTTGCCTTCTGCGTAATCACACGTCCCTTCCGTCCACATGTGAACCGCTTGAGGGTTCGCCCCTTCTTCTGCAAAACAGAACTAACACAAATCGCAATTGGACCTTTTTCATTCTTGATCGTCTTGCGAACCTTCTTGATGCACTTGCAGAAGCGCTGAGTCTGATTCAGTTTGCGAGCACCAGCACGTTGAATAGCTGGTGGAGGAGGAACAGAATTCGAAGACAGGGAAAGAATGTCTGAATATGGAGCATCTTGCACAACAACCTTGTCATATGTAAGAAAAGTGATTGGAATAAAAAGTGTAGGCATCCTTCCGCCAGGCGCATTTGGTGCGGGCTTAAGCATCATGATTCCAGGAGGATTCATATCCATAAATGCGGCTCGCAACGGATAACCGGCTGCAAGAAGTGTCGCTCGAACTGGCATATCAATTTCAAAGATCGCCCATATACCTCCTGTAGTTGTCAGGACTCGAGCAACGATCTTAGTTTCATTAGGTTTATCGCGAAGTCCTAAGCTTACTCGTTTGTATTTGTTGGATCCGATCCAGTCTTCCCAATGCGCTGCATCAGAATCTGCAGATATTTCGGAGACGGGAATTGGCGGAGATACGACAGGGCGGAGGGGGGCAACTGCAGGAGGGGCTGATGGATCTACAGGAGGCACATATGCAAACATGCGATCAATTGACTCGTGGATCCTAAGCATCATTTGGTTGGTTGGAACAGCACTGTCCTTCCACAGTGCCTCCATCTCCTTTCCAAACGCCGCCCGCGCGGCGGGTAGCAGAAGTTTGGCATTGTCTGCCCCTGCAGCCAATGATGCTACGTCGTAGAACTTCATGAACCGATGGCTTGTCGAGTCGTCTTTTAGACTGATTGGACACGTTTCCATAATATCACACGGTCCCTTGAATTGTGGATATCTCTCGGATCTACGCCTCCGGATCGCCGCACTGCGGAGCTCCCATCGCTCAATAAAGTCCTTGAACCCCTTGATACCAATCGCAGCACGCCCCCAATCGTGCATAACGATATGATCGCCCATCCATGCAATGTTTCCAAAGTGAGCGTCTGTGTGAATCACGTTTTCATTGTTGAGGTATGCAACCGCGTGAAACAGCTTTTGGAGCTCAGCGCGTGTTTCTGGAATCGGATGTTTATTCCGAGATATGTCCTCGTCCTGGACCGGTGTAATAAAGTTAACCTTGTCAGATTTTGTTCCTGGAGTAGAGATCTCGTTATCAGTTGCATTGCAACTCCGAGGCACATCGCCTGAAAATCGCGGGATACTAAGAATGTCCGATTCGCTGAATATAGGTGTGCATGTCGCAACTGCTACGTTAAAATATTTTTTTATCTCTTTATCTGGATACTTTTTCTGAATCCGATCAATTGCCTCTTTTACTTCTTGTTGGTTCACTGTCTCTTCTCCATCATCTGTAACCTTATTTGTCACTCGGGACACGTAGTCGCCTTCAGGTGGCACCCCGGGTGTCATGGTGCCTGGCAAACATTTGACAAAGGGCTTGTAGACACACGTATCGGCACCCTGCGCAAGGAATGCACCTCCTCGCCTCATTGTGTCAAACGCAGAAGAATATATCCTCGCAAGGAATAAACATAAATGGGTGGAGGTCTTCTTCAACTTGTCGCTTATGGTGCTCAGGATGCGTACATCACGGGAAATCCCCACATCACCTTCTGGAAGGTGCTCTACAAGCGTCATACGAACTTTGCCATGGAGGCATTTCGCGTGAATTTTACTGGCTCGCCCCAGTATGGACAGCGTGTCGTTGCCGTGATCAACCGCAACGCCGACTTGATGTACAAGACGTACCTGGAGGTGACGCTTCCGGACACAACTGCAGCCACCGGTGGACTTACCACTGACGTTCTCTGGACTGGCGATGCCCAGCGTCGCCTGGGGTATGCGCTTCTCAAGAAGCTTGAAGTAGAGATCGGCGGACAGATCATCGACACCCACTATGGAGAGTGGCTCTACCTGTGGGAGAATCTGACCTCGTCGTATGACAACTCTTGCAAGCTTGATGCGATGGTGGGAGGCACACTTGGAGGCACATCGACCACTCTAACATCGTGCGGAGGTCGCCCGGGTGTTCTCTATATCCCTCTGCAGTTCTGGTTCTGCAGGAATCCTGGTCTAGCTCTTCCCTTGATTGCCCTCCAGTATCACGAGGTGCGCATGAACATCACGTTGGCTGCTTCGACTGACCTGGTGAGCAGGGGTTCGTATGCATCTGTGTCGGCGGCTGCGGCGGCCCTTCCCCAGCTCAAGGACATGGCGCTCTACATCGACTACATCTACCTGGATGTGGATGAGCGTCGCCGGTTTGCCCAGCAGTCCCACGAGTACCTGATTGACCAGCTCCAGTATGGTCTCCAGCAGACGCTGACAACGGCCTCCGCCCGCATTGACCTGACCTTGAACCACCCGGTCAAGGAGCTGGTGTGGGTCTTCCAGGATGCGCAGAAGACGGATTGCGGATCTGCTGCGACAATCACTGCGGGATACACACAGCCGTTCGTCTACGATGACATCGTGAACCGCTGCCGCCTACAGATCAACGGACAGGATCGCTTCGACGAGCGATATGGCGACTACTTCTGGAAGGTTCAGCCCTACCAGCACCACTCGGGCGGTGCCTTCTGGCCGACTCGCCAGCTGGCCAACGCAGTCACTGTGACTGGAACTCCTAATGCAGGTGTGGTTGCGTTTACACTCAACGCCGCAGCTGCCACTTCACACACCTATACATTGACTGCAGGTGGACCTATTGTGCCTGGTATGCTTCTGACTGGCACCGGCGCAGCCGGTATTGTTATCACAGCCGTTACAGTCTCAACTGCAACTACCGGAACGATCACAACTGCTTCATTTACATCGGCTGTCCCTCTCACTTACACTGCAGCAAATCCGACTGGTACGGGTAATAATGGAGTTGCTGATCTTGAGGCGATCACTTCTACTGGTTCTACCACGACGACCTACCAGGTTGCTAACCCGATCAACGTGTATTCCTTCGCACTCCAGCCTGAGGAGCACCAGCCGTCTGGAACCTGTAACTTCTCACGCATTGACACGACTACCCTCGTGTTTGACAGCTTCAAGACAGGCACCTACCCGACCAAGAGCCGTCCGTTCAACTTCCGTATGTATGCCGTGAACTACAACATCTTCCGTGTGATGTCCGGTATGGGCGGTCTTGCATACAGCAACTAAAGTCGCTTCCTACCCACCAACTAAGTTGAAGGTAAAGCATGATCCAGAACAATCTTGAGGTCCTTTAGTTCGGACTTCAGCTTCTCCAAATACAAAATAGCATCCATGTGCTCTTCTTGAGCATGAACAATCCACTCAAGAATGGAAAGGTCCTTACGATCAAGGTCCGTTCCATACTTTGCCTTTCCAAACTCCGACCGCTTCTTGAACTTCTCAATCACGGCGGTTACAATGCTGTCCATTTTTATAAGTAAGAGTGTCAATGCTGAAAGTGGCAGTTATTCTTTTTGTGATCGTAGTTGTCTTGTGGGTTCTTTCAAATCCGAAAACCTACTTCCGGAAGGAAGCACCCACTACACGTTTGTATTCGGAAGGCACCCGCGAAGTCCTAAGGTCTGTTGCAACATTATCGGCGCCGGTTGACCCTTCCCAGGGCATTTTACGTGGTCTCGACCAAGGATATGTCCCATTTCGTGTGAGATAACATACTGCCGGTAGCCATCCAGATCCTGTCCGGATCGTTTAGTTCCATGTCTCCACCTATGTTCGTTGATATGCATCTCATGACCACCCAACTCTGCACACGACAGAGTGTGGTCGCACCCTGCTTGTTTCAATCCTTTCAATGATGACAAGTGAATCAAAACATGCGGGTTAGTATTCACTTCTACAAACCGATATCCTTTGGATTCCCAACCATTGGGATCCGCAAGGCAAATCGCAACATCACGCCTAAAGTCTGCGAGAGGGAACTGTACATCGGGATCCACGACCACCAAGTATGTGATCCTCTTCATTAAAAACAGATGTGATTTTATTACCAAGTATCACGTCATCATGCCCCGTTGTGCTCACTGTAAGAAGAAGACCCACCTTGACTTCAAGTGCAGATGCTCAAGTGAAAAAGTGTTTTGTTCTTCATGCAGGACAACGGAGGTTCATGGATGTGAAATTGTTTATAAGCCAACCGAGTTAGTTAAGGTTGTGCCGGTGAAGGTTGAGAAGATTTAGTCTTCCAAATCAGGAATATCAATCGTCTCTAGCAGATAGTCCATCAGTGCCTTTACCTCGCGGTCCTTCATGTTCTCTCGCTTGAGAACCGAAGCCACCAACCCTCCATCCCTGAAGAGGATTTCAACATCCATGATCTGCATCTCAGATGCCGGTGGTGTCATAGGTCGCCCCTCTTCGTCTTCGGTCGGTGTACTGAAGTACACATGCCACGCATCCTCAAGCTCAATCTTGTAGGCGCTTCCCTGCAGGTTGTACTTCGTCATCTCAAGTGCGTAGTCAATTGCGTTGTTCAGAGTAGTCATCATTTTGCCCGGCTGGTATCTACTAGTTTGACAGAATCAAATCCATTTTGAATAACAAATGAACGTGTTCCTTGAGGCTATCTTAGTTGGTCTCTTTTTGCTTCCGTTGTTTTGGGCAACTGAAAAACTTGGGTTCTCAAAATGGGTCACGGTGTTCCTTGCCGGTGCACTGTTCCACCTGACTGCAGAGGTTACGGGTATCAACAAGGCCTACACCTTGATGAAGGCTTGAGTTAGATAGGCTAAGAGTACTTCATGTGAAGCGATTCGTTCGCCAGCAAAGAACAGGGCAAATCGCCCGATATCTGCCGAACTTGGAAGACAGTTGCATAGGATCTTTGCAACCTGTTCCATTGGGACATCATCTGTATAAACTGGACCCCATGCCCTATTCGGGAAGCATGTCCAGAATCGACTTCGGGATGGACAGTCATAGGGGACACAACTATCAAATGCCTTGCGCACAAGTTCAAATGGAATCATCTTAGTAGGAAGCTCTTCGAGTGTGATCGAAAGGAAAGACATTATAAACTAATGACCTATTTATTATCACCATGAAATCCGTTTTATAATATGATTGCGCGCACAAAATGAATATAAAATACTCAGGACTACAATCAATTCAATGGACATCCAAATTGGAGACTGCGTTACCCTTATGAATAAGATGGATGAGAAGACAGTTGATGTGATCGTCACTTCTCCTCCCTATTTCCAACAACGTGATTACGAAGCAGAAGGTCAGATTGGACGCGAGACTACGGTTGAGGACTATGTTACTGCAATGGTGATCTGGGCAAACGCATGTAAGCGCGTCCTCAAGGACACAGGTAGTTTGTTCTTGAACATTGGTGACAAATATGAGAACAAGGGACTTCTTATGATACCGGAGAGGTTGACGATTGCGATGTTGAGCAATGGTTGGGTACTTCGTAATAAGATCGTATGGTACAAGCCGAATCACATGCCTTCATCTGTGAAGGACAGGTTCTGTGCAACGTGGGAGCCAGTCTACTTCTTCACCAAGGATTCTGGAAAGTATTACAACTACCCGTATCACTGCAACTTGGATGTTCTGCGCGAAACACCTACAACCGAGTCTAAGATCCCATTTCCGCGTACTCTGAGTTTGGATGACTATCCTAACTGGGTTGATCGTATTGCAGAGTTCAACACCAACAAGGTTTCAAAGGGAAAGTTCAAGGATGCTGGCGTCAATAAGGGTGCAAGTCCGGGTGCCAGACAGCAGGCCGATGTCGTGTATTCCCGTATGAGAAAACATGACATGACTGAGGAGAAGAACTTGGAGGTGCACGGATACCTCAAGGAACGCGCAAAGGCGAAGAAGACTTCTGCAAAGAAGTTGGATGAAACCTATGGCTACAAGTCAAAGGCAGGACACTGGCTTCGGGTTGATCATGGTCGTTCCTTGCCAAATGTGGAGGACTACCGCAGGCTCAAGGGGATTCTTGAACTAGACGATCGATATGACTCTGAGATGTTGGAGGAGCACTATGTTCTGCAGTCCGTTCAGAACAATCCCAAGGGAAAGACCCCTGAGGACTTGTGGTCGATCCCACTGACACATGAAAAAGGTATTGATCACTTTGCGATGTTCCCTCTGGAACTTCCAAAGCGAATTATTCAGGTTGCATGTCCACCTGGAGGGCTGGTGTTGGATCCTTTCGCAGGATCAGGTACTACGGGCTTGGCAGCTCAGCAGCTTGGTGTTCGGTGTTGTCTGATGGAGTTGAATCCTGAGTTTGGGGAGCTGATCCGGAAGCGAACGAGTGTATCAAGTAAAGTGCAGGGTTCGTAATGATGAATCTGAGCTCTCTGCCCTTCTGCTTTCCCGCAACTGCGTACACATCATTCTCATGTGGGAACTCGGCAATCCCAACTGAATCTACAAAGTAGCCACGTGGCTCTGTGTATCCCCACTTCAAGAACGAAACCAATGTATACACTGGCTTACCATCAATCTCGCGAAGCTGCTTTCCTGAAACTGGAGTTGGCAGAGGCTCAAGCTTAGTGCGGGTATTATTGAGGATCTCTGTGAATGTTCTAGTATGCTGAGCAATTCCAAGGTGGATCTTTAGTCCATTAACATCCATTGCATTTTTACTTTTGGGCTTGTACTCCTCAAAGTCATTGTCATCTACGAGGCACCCCTTAGCATCAAGCTGTAGGATGAAGCTGTCTGTTTCCAAATGTGTATCTGATCGATGCTCTGTGATCGCAGTCCAGCACTCAATCTCCATCTGGCGCAGGACAGATACAGCGGCCTCATGTACGAGGGACTCAAAGCAGGCATTGATGGGTTGGTCCTGTGTCTTCTCACTCTTCACATACTTTCGAAACCTCTTGTTAGCATTTGGGATCAGGTTGTTCTTGATAGCGTGTACGACCTTTGCAAGAAATATAGCGCGAAATATAGCAGTGTTCATTTTGTTAGTACTCTCCCGTGTTGTACATAAGTCTTACATATATCAAATCTATTTTGGACGATAGTCATGCACCCAGTGATCAGTCCCTTCGCCGATTTATACATTCCGGGGGAGGGTATGTCTTTTTCCTTGTTCGCCACACAAAGTCGCGCCCCTCTAATAAGAGGAGGTGCCAAAAAACAGCAGAGTGTAGCATGGGATTTTA
>Ga0114980_10000185_pt1 | contig 42273 bp, 41 predicted proteins | sample S_140806_EF_Meta_FD_87018 | JGI IMG/M metagenome (GOLD analysis project Ga0114980, IMG submission 87018) | Freshwater microbial communities from Lake Simoncouche, Canada to study carbon cycling - S_140806_EF_MetaG | ecosystem: Environmental > Aquatic > Freshwater > Lake | place: Lake...
TAACAACAATAACAACAATAACAACAATAACAACAATAACAACAATAACAACAATAACAACAATAACAACAATAACAACAATAACAACAATAACAACAATAACAACAATAACAACAATAACAATAACAATAACAATAACAATAACAATAATGGCATTGATAATATTGAATTTGATTTTGCTTTATGCCATGGCTATTATGGGTATAGTCGGTATTATGGGTACTGTAGTTGTTGATGATGATGAATATGAAAACAAAAATGAAGAAAACGAAAATAATGAAGACGAAAATAATAATTCACAAAGTAGTTATTATAATAATGATAAAAAAATAAAAAACATTCCAAAATCTAAACCAATTTTAATTAATCTCGTTATAAAACACAATTTTTTATAAGTTATAATAATAATAATAATATACTAAATAACATATATAAATGTCATTTGGAAAATATACATATGGAACTCCAACTATACACAACTGGGATAATAATGATGCTAAACTATTAGTTGGTAATTTTTGTTCAATAGCAGCAAACGTACATATATATTTAGGAGGCAATCATAGAACCGATTGGGTTACCACATATCCATTTGGTCACATACATCATAGTATTTTTAATAATTTTAATGGAGATGGTCACCCACACACAAAAGGTGATGTAATTATCGGAAATGATGTGTGGATTGGAGATAATGTAACAATTATGTCAGGTGTAACAATTGGAGATGGGGTTGTAATCGCAAATAAAAGTCATGTTGTTAAAAACGTAGAGCCATATAGTTTAGTTGGAGGAAATCCAGCAAAATTAATTAAATATAGATTTACACAAGAACAAATAGAAAAATTATTAGAGATTAAATGGTGGTATTGGGATGACGAAAAAATAAACAAATTTACGCCGTTATTGTGTAATAATAATGTTGATGAATTTATAAAATCTGTGGTATAAATGTCCAAAGGTTCAAAAATAATAAATAAAACATGTATAAAGTTTATTTATTATTTAGATTTTCTTGTTATGTTTTTGTTATATTTTTTCTTATTTTTTCTTATTTTTCTAGTATATTTTTTGTTTTTTAATTTTGTCCCGCCGGCTTGCGATTTTTTTATTTCTTCTCTGCTTGCAGTTTCTGCTTCTTTTATATTGCAACCGATTTCAGGCATTAACTTATTGTTAAACACATTTTCTGCCATTTTTCCTTTTTGTGGATTAAAATTGCCTACCAATGGGTCCATATTATCTATTAACTTTTTAAAGGCTTCTCGTGTAACTCTTACATCTTGCGCTACAGGTCCTCCTATCTTTATACCTGACATTTTTATACCTGACATTTTTATACCTGACATCTTCATATCTGGTGTATTTATTTGTTTTACTTCGGTTTTTTGGAATGTTGTAGAATTACTTGTTGTAGAATTACTTGTTGTAGAATTACTTGTTGCAGGAGAAAATAACGTTAGCAAATCTTCAAAAATTCCGCCTCCAATTATATTATTTGGGTAATTATTATTTCCAATTTCTCCAGTTTCACGTTCAGCAGTTTCTTCTAATAGTGCATCGGTGTTGTTTGGTTTTAATCTTGCTTCATTTAGTGAAAAAAATATAACCCCCCATTTATCAGGTCCTTGAATTAATCTACACACAGTTCCTCCATTTTTCTCTCTTAAAATTTCCCTTGACACTGCCATTCCTGATACAAAATTGCCTATGTTTAATGCTCTGACAAACTTTATGCCTAGATAAAACCCATGAGGAACTAAATTACCGATACCAAAGTAAGTTCTTTTCGTATTTTTACAATCAAAATTTTTATTATAATCGATTTTTAATGGAACTAAATTGGAATTTGTTGATTTGCAATCTTGAGACACTAATTTCCGCATTTCTTCATTAGTAGAACACGGATGTTCATAACCTATTTTTGGCACTGAAGGTACAATATCACCTCTACTAACTATTCTCAAATATAAAATTCTTTTTGCTTCAACATAATTGCAAAAAATTCTTGCAGCAGTTTTACTAAACACACGCGGTGCTGCAGCACTTACGCAAATTATGTTTTTAGATAGTAAGTTATACGGATATGTATCTTTATAAGGCATTACTTCTGTTATTTCCATCCATAAATAAGAAAAAATAGTACACATTCCACCACCAAGTGAATGACCTGTTGTAAATATTTTTACAGTGTCACGTTTGTCTTCTCCTACACCTAAAAAATCCGTAACTAAGTAAGTCATAGTTTCAATAATTGTATGTATTAATTCTATAGTAGGCTTATACATACCGTAAAGAAAACTTTCTGGTCTACCATCATTACAACCATTCAATGGTTTTATCGAGGTCGGTTTAGTGTACAATCCTGCTGTTTTTGCACTATATGTTCCTCTAAACAATACAAATAATGTAGTTGGCATTCTTTTATCAGCAACAATATAGATTTCACCATAATTAGACCAAGCAATCGATATATATTTAACTTTACTATCTAAAGGTTCTTTGCTAGGGATTGGTTGTTTGAAATCCTTTTCACCAGTAACGTCATTTACCATTTGTGGCATATTTAATTTTAAAAAATCTACATAATTTTTGTTAGCATAAGTATAAATATTTTCCTTAAAAATACTATTTGAATTATTTAAATTATTTAAACCATAAATTAATTCATCATCCAGCAATTGACGTAAATTATTTGGTTTTACACTATCGATGCCTTCTAACAATTCTACCTTAATAATTGGTCCCATAATTCTTTCGTAAAGGTCAAAAAATCTGCTATCGTCAAAATAGGCTAAACGCGATAACACTACTCCAAGGAATGATATAAAATTCAAGTCACCGTATTTTTCTTCTTTTCCGCCAATCATTTTTTTTGCAGTAGTATTTTTTGTGCATCTATTTTCTTCAGTTTTCATTAACAATTAATATATATATTAAATATATTAAATATAGTAATTTTTTTTAGTGTCTTCGTCTTCCCTTACGCGTTTTACGTGTTTTACGTCCTACACTTGATATACTTGATATATTTTTAACGCCCTTTACGCCTAAATTTAATCCTTCATTAAAAGTTCCATAAACTGCTGACACACCTTTTTCTATAACAGGAACAGATTTTGTTGTTGCCTTTTTAGCAATATATCCAACACTGTTTAAACCTTCACCTATAATTGGCAAAGATTTTTCAGAAGATTTTCTCAACTTTTTTATCATTCTAGAACTACGATTTCTGCGTGTTTTTCCCATATAAATATGTATATAAAATATTTATTTTTATATATAAAATATGGAATTTATTAAACGTATAATACTTTTCTTTTTTATTGGTTTATTATTTTTTTTAATTATGTATATTTTTTTAGGCAAAAACTTATTTAACCTAAATAAAACAAATATAACGAACGAAAATGTTTTTAATTTTTTAAAAGAAGGTTTAACGAATAATTCAGTTTCTGACACTTCAATAATTATAAATAGTACAGACGCGTTTTGTGAATCACATAGAGGTTCTAGCTACTTATTAGAAAAATCTTGTAATAAACTAACAAAAAACAACTGTAACTCTACATCTTGCTGTGTTTGGACGAATAACGATAAATGTGTTGCTGGTAATTCAAATGGTCCTACATTCAACACAGACGACAATGGTAAAACCCAAAATTTAGATTATTATTATTATCAAAACAAATGCTACGGTACAAAATGTTCCAATTAAAGTTGTCTAATTATTATATTTGAGTCGTTTGCTAAATTTTGTACAATTACATTATTACAATAATCGTCCAAATAAATTATTTCTTTTATTCCACACGCAGCTATCGTTTTGAAACAATTCGGACACGGATAATGTGTAATGTAAATTTTTGCACATTCTAATGATACTCCTCGTTTAGCGCAGTCGGTGATCGCATTAACTTCACTATGTATAATAGATTGTTCGTGGTTATCTTGTATTCTTGATATGTGTGGAGCACCAGAAATATATCCATTATATCCCATTGATATTATACGATTGTTCTTTACAATAACACTTCCTACATTTAATCTCGTACATGGTGACCTATAAGATGCTAACAAAGCTATAGACATAAAATATTCATCCCATTCTAGTCGTTTTGCCAAATTTTCGTTTTTAAAATTTTTTATTACACTTAACATTTTATTACTAACATTTATTACATTTATATTTTTTTTATTACAATAAAAAATTGAATATAATAAAAAAATATATAAGAATAATATAACTAATAAATATATAAGAAATGATAATTCCAATTAAATGTTTTACATGTGGTATGGTTATTGCAGATAAATATAGATTTTATCTTGAAGAAGTGCGTAAGAAAAAAATTGCCAAAAAAGGAAACGACCAAACAATAAATATTGATAAGGTTCTTTATTTAACAAAAGAGTTTCACGAAAAAACGCCAGAAGGCGAGGTTTTAGATGAATTGGGAATGAAAAAAATGTGTTGTCGTAGACATTTTCTTACACACGTTGATATAGAATAAATCTATAACCAAAACTAGTGATGCAAAAACAAATTATAATTAAATAAATTTCTTAACATATTATATAAATTAAAAAATGGCAAAAAATAAATCTTTAAGAAAACAAAAAACTTATAAAATGAGAGGATGTTCTAAAAAATCAAAAAAAATGTCAAAAAAAATGTCAAGGAGAATAGGGTTTAATTCGCGTAGAAATTTATCAGGGGGAGCAACAAATCCAGGAACATATCCGATTTCTCAACAGCCACCACTACAAAACGAACTAGATTTCATAAATCCCCGTGGAGGACAACGTGGAGGCAATTGCGGGTGCGGAATTCCTATGACAGGAGGCGCAGGACCATTATATCCAAACGGATTAGTAGGTTCACCTATTAACGTGTCTAATAACTCTTTGCCTGGTTTAAATGGCATTCCTGGTGATAGAAACTATACCGGTGGAAATATGTACACTGTTGATCCCCAAACAGCCATAAATTCATCTCCACTTGTTGGAGGAAAAAGGAGAAAAAAAGGAAAACAACGAGGCGGAACAACATCTAATTTTTTATTTCAAGATTTGGTAAACTTAGGTAGACAATTTCAGTATGGTTTAGGAAGTGCATATAACGGTATTTCTGGATACCCTGCTGGTCCAAATCCTATGCCTTGGAAAAGTCAAATGACTGGACTAAATTCTAACAGTTTAGCAGCGTTAAAAAGCAATGTTTTGGTTTAATATGTCTGCGTTTCTCTTACACCTTTTTACATCTCAAATGACGATTTTACAGCAATAAAAAGGTATAAATAATAATATATTATAAAATAAAATAATATATTATGATATATTATGATATATGAAAACTAAAGGTAATCGCAAATCAAAAGTTTTAAAAAAAGCAATAAACAAAAATAAAACAATAAAAAAATCAAATAAACTAAAATCTTGTAATGAATTCTGTAAAAATGTTTATGTTTATGAAATAGATAAACAAAATAAAGAACTCGCAAAAGGAAGTAATGTTACTTATAACCCAAAAATAGACAGAGATTTTAGAATATCTACTTGTAAAAAAACTTTTTGTAATAAAAATTGTAAAAAAACTTATAAGTATTACGATAAAGAAAGCGAAAAACTGTTTAAAAAAAATATGAAAAATAATTTCATAACAAATATGAGTCCAGAACTAATAGAAACAATGAAAACAAAAGGCGCTATATCATATTGTGACGGTTTTGTATATAATCCATTTAATAAAAATAAATAATCGGTGTTTGAAATGTAAAAAGGTGCATTGTTATAGGAATATTATTGATTTATATGTAGGTTTTATGAAAAAAATTTATATAATTTATATAGAGTAAAAATATAATTTATATACATAATTTATATACTTGAAATGAAAATAAAGAATGGTTATTCTTATAACAAAAACGGATGGACGTATATTTCAATAAAAGGTAACCCCAAAGAAAGAGGTTTTGCTTACGGTTATTTATGTGCGGAAAGTTTTAAAGAAATACAAAAAATGTTGTCTTTTTATGTTTTTGAAAGTTACGGTGAACCTTGGGAATATTTTATAAAAAAAATTAATGAAGACTTTAAGGAAATGACCAAAAAAGATTTTTTAGAACTATACCAAGAAATGGAAGGAATTTCTGAAGGCTGTAATGCAAATGGATGCAAAACAACTATCGACGAAATAATAGCATGGAATTTTTACATGTCAATGCCATATTGGTATTCTTATATTTCCGATACTCACGTAGGCAAAGAGGGAGGAGCAAAAAAATTTAAACCTCCTAAGGGTTCCGATAAATGTAGTGCATTTATAGCTGTTGGTGATTGGACGGCTGACGGTAAAATAGTAGTAGGGCATAATTCTTTTTCTGATTTTATTGACGGACAATATGCAAGCATCGTATTAGATTTAAACCCCGATAGAGGTTATAGATTTATAATGCAAACGTCACCATGCTGGATATGGAGCGGAACTGATTTTTATGTAAACAGTGCGGGAATGATCGGTACTGAAACAACAATAGGAGGTTTTATGCCTTATAAAAAAAATATTCCTGTTGGTTATAGAATTAGACATGCAATGCAGTATGCATCTAATATTGATGAAAGCATTTCTTTATTGGTAAATGGAAACTCGGGAGATTATGCTAATTCTTGGTTATTTGGTGATACCAAAACGAATGAAATCGCACGTATAGAATTGGGGTTAAAGTATTTTAGTGTTTCTAGGTCTAAAAATGGTTATTTAATAGGGTTTAACTCTGTTTATGATCCTAGAATGCGAAATTTAGAAATTCATAATTCTGGGTTTTATGATTTAAGAAGACATCAAGGTGCTAGACGTGTTCGTTTATCGCAACTAATGAATAAACATAAAGGGAAAATAAATATTGAAATAGCAAAACAAATTATGGCTGACCATTACGATGTTTATTTAAAAAAAGATAATAATCCTTGCTCTAGAACGGTGTGTTCTCATTATGATTTAGATAAGAGAGAATATATGTCGCAAAGTGACAGACCAGTTCCTTATGCTCCACATGGCGCATTAGACGGAATAGTTTGCGACACAACGCTCGCAAAAAAAATGGCATTTGTTGGACGTTTTGGTAACTCTTGTGGTTTAGATTTTAATAAAGAAAAATATTGTAAAGAAAACACGCAATTTTCAGCCATGTGTAACTTTATAAAAGATAGACCATCACAACCATGGACTATATTCAAATCAGAAGATTATAAAAATATACCTAGTCGTAATAACATTAAAAAATATATTAACGAACATAACTTAAAAAATATACTTAAATTTAAAGAAAACACAGAAGAATACTTAAATATATATAGAAATAACAAATTTTTTCAAGACGCTAATAATGAACAAGTAGTAACACATTATTATACAGATGACAGCTATGAATATGCTCCAGAAAAAAAAATAATTAATGGCTTTACAAACGAAAACAACAAAAACAACAACAACAAAAACAACAAAAACAACAACAATAAAACAAACGCTATGACCCTTTATAAATCTAAATCTAATTCGAATTCAAAATCAAAATCAAAAACGATGAAAAATAGAAAATAGAAATAGAAAATAGAAATAAAAAATATATTATTAATGATAATTATATTTTAAAAATATGATTATTATTATATAAAAATGGACGATGAAAATATATCTTGGAAATTAATAGATAAATATTTTACGGATAATCCAAATAATTTAGTATCACATCATTTAGAGTCTTATAATGAATTCTTCAAAAATGGTATTCAAAGAATTTTTCGCGAAAATAATCCCATAAGATTTATTGAGAGAGAAGATGAGACAACTGTTTTAACAAAAAGATGCGAATGTTTACTATATTTAGGTGATAAAGATGGATCAAAAATATATTTCGGCAAACCCATTATTTATGACGACTACCATACACATTTTATGTATCCGAATGATGCCCGTTTAAGAAATATGACATATGGAGTTACTATTCATTATGATGTTATTGTCGATTTTATTTATTATATAGGAGACGAAAAGAGAGAACACCAAATAACATTAAAAAAAATTTTTTTAGGTCGATTTCCAATAATGCTTCAATCAGATTTATGTATATTAAAATCATTAGATAAAAATGTTCGTTTCAATATGGGTGAATGTCGTAATGATTATGGCGGTTATTTTATTATTGACGGAAAAGAAAAGGTTATCATCTCTCAAGAGAAATTTGCTGACAATATGCTTTATATAAGAGAAAATAAAGAAGACGATACATTCAGCCATTCAGCTGAAATAAGATCTGTATCAGAGGATACTTCTAAACCAATTCGAACTACTGCAGTGAAAATCGTTGCACCATCAGCAACTTATAGTAACAAGCAAATAGTTGTTTCTGTTCCCAATGTGAAAAAGCCAGTCCCCTTATTTATTTTAATGAGGGCTCTAGGTGTTACATCAGATAAAGATATAATTAAATACTGCTTGTTAGATTTGAATAAAAACGAAGACTATATAGATTTATTTATTCCTTCTGTTCATGATGCAAACAAATTTTTTACGCAACAATTGGCACTCGAATATATATCTGAGCTAACAAAAAGAGGAACTGTTTCAGGAGTGTTAGAAATATTGTCTGATTATTTTTTACCACATATTGGCGAGTTAAATTTTTTAGACAAAGCTTATTTTGTTGGATATATGGTTTATCGTTTATTAAAGGTTTTCACAAAAGAAGAAAAACCAACAGACCGCGATAATTTTCGTTTTAAAAGAGTTGAACTATCTGGTTCCCTAATTTACGATTTATTTAGAGAATATTATTTAATCCAAAAAAAAGATATTACACGCAAGATTGATGAAGAGTATTATTATCATAAGGGGTCGTATAGAGAAGACGATACTCTCTCTAGAAAAGAAAAGAGGGACTTAAAAACAAAGGGGAAAGCGACGAAGACGATAGTTGAAGATGAAAATAATAAATACAAAGATAATTTTATAGGATTAATTGAAGCGAATTTTAAGAACTTTTTTAAAGATAGAATAGTGGAACAAGGATTTAAAAAAGCTTTTAAAGGAAACTGGGGCTCAGAAGCTCATACTAAACGTTTAGGGGCGGTTCAAGATTTAAACCGTCTAAGTTGGTACACATTCATTTCGCATCTAAGAAAAATAAATTTACCGCTTGACGCTAGTGCTAAAGTTGTAGGTCCACGTCTTTTAAATTCTTCTCAATGGGGATTTATTGACCCGATTGACACACCAGACGGTGGAAATATTGGATTACATAAACATATGTCAATAACTACTTATATTACTAGTGGTTCATCAGCAGTTCCTATTATAAAATGGCTAAGAATAAACACACCGCTAAAAGTTATTTTAGAGTGTAGTCCTGAACAGTTGGCTTCTAGCTCTAAGATTTTTGTTAACGGAAATTGGATAGGAGTAATAGATAATCCAATTTCTACAGATGGCGGAGAATTAGGCTTGGTAGAATTATTAAAACTATATAGAAGAAACGGAATTATACCTGTTTATACAAGTATATCGTTTGATTTTGAACGTAATGAAGTTTATATTTATACTGATGCTGGAAGATTAACAAGGCCAATATACTATATGGATGATAATTCAGCAAGTTATAAACGCCAAGACGTTATAAGTTTAATAAATAAAGGTACAATAACATGGGAACAAATAATTTCTGGACTAAAAGAAAAAAAAGACGATAATTTTTTCACAAAAAATAACAAACTTTATAACGTTATTGATTTATATCCAGACTTAAATAAAGAAAATGTTTATCAAATTTTAAAAAAATACAAGTCTGTAGTTGATTACATAGATACAGCAGAAGAGGAAACCTCTTTAATCGCAATAAATCGTGATAATCTTAAAAAAAGTAAATGGTACACGCATTTAGAAATAGACCCATCACTTATTTTGGGTATTATGTGTAATTTAGTTATTTATCCTGAAAATAATCCTGTCACGCGTAGTTCATTTTCTTGCGGTCAAAGTAAACAAGCCGTTTCCGTGTATCACTCTAACTATCAAATGCGCATCGATAAAATGGGCGTTGTTTTAAATTACGGTCAAACCCCTTTAATTAAATCTAGGTACCTAGAATATATTAATAATGAAGAACAACCTTATGGTGTAAATGCTATCGTAGCAATTATGTCTTATACCGGTTATAATGTAGAAGATGCTATTCTTATTAATGAAGGATCAATTAAACGCGGGATGTTTAGAACAACTTATTATTCTATGTATGAAGCGAGAGAAGAAAGTTCTAAAATAACTGGTATGAATAATTCAAAGTTCGCAAATATAGAAAAAAATAATGTAATTGGGAAAAGGCCGGGATACGATTATAGTTATTTAGACGAACATGGTCTAGTAAAAGAAAATACTGAACTAAATGACAAAATTATTGTAATCGGTAAAATAAATTCTAATTTAGAAAACAAGGATGTATGGATTGATGCGTCTGTTAAAACAAAAAAAGGCCAACTCGGGTATGTAGATAAATCTTTTATTACTCTCGGTGAAGAAGGGTTCAATGTAGCAAAAGTCCGTATTCGCGAAGAACGTTTACCTGCTATTGGCGATAAAATGGCATCGCGCAGTGGACAAAAGGGTACTATAGGACTTATTATCCCTGAAGAAGATATGCCTTATACAAAAGACGGACTTAGACCAGACCTTATTATAAATCCTCACGCAATTCCGTCACGTATGACTATCGGGCAAATTGTAGAGTCTTTATTTGGAACTGTTTGTGTAACATATGGTGGTTACGGCGACTGCACTGCTTTTCAAGTAAAAGGCGCTAATTATTCTACGTATGGTCCCTTATTGGTGAAACAAGGGTTCAATTCAACAGGTAATCAAGTTATGTATAATGGTATGACAGGCGACCAATTGTCGGCTGACGTTTACATAGGCCCAACATATTATATGCGTTTAAAACATATGGTAAAAGATAAAATTAATTATCGTGCACGAGGTCCTAATACTGCTCTAACCAGACAACCCGTTCAAGGTCGCGCAAATGATGGTGGTCTACGTATTGGTGAAATGGAGCGTGACGGCGTGTTAGCTCACGGAATGTCTTATTTTTTAAACGAATCTTTCATGGTACGAGGCGAAAAATCGGATTATTATTTGGCTGTCTGTAATAAAACAGGAGCAGTAGCAATTTATAATGAAGCAAGAAATTTGTTTTTAAGCCCGCTTGCAGATGGACCGATCAAATTTTCTACTAATCCTGACGGAACACAAAACATAAAGAATTTAAGTAGGTTTGGACGTTCTTTCAGTATTTTAAGAGTTCCATATTCATTTAAACTTTTAATTCAAGAGTTGCAAGTAATGAACGTTCAAATGCGTATTATAACAGATGAAAATGTAGACCAGTTACTTAGTATGTCTTATTCTAATAATGCCGAAAAGTTATTGAATTTTTCATATCATAACAAAAAGAATAAATTAAACTATGAAAATACTATTCCAAATGTGATTAAACATTATAGTAGTATAGTAAAATATGAGTTAAGTAAAACAACTAAAGCTGATACAAATTATAAAATTGATATATTAACAGAAGCAAAACGAGCAGAGACTATAAACAGCGTACAAGAAGCGTTAGAAATAATACAACGATGTATGAGTGAAAGCGATAAAGAAAATACTAATCCAAATATAAACAATGGACTAACAGAAAACGAATTACCTGAACAAATTAATGGACCATGGAGTTTCGATTTGGAGTCAGCAAAAAGAACTATTAATTTAATATTCAACGTATTACATCATAATTGTTACTTGTTATGTGTATCGCAAGGCAAACCTACATTGACAAAATTAGAACCGCAAGGTTTTCCCGAAGTTTTTCAAGAACAAATAAATCAGTTTAAAGCAAATAATCCTTCTATTGCAGCAAATTTAGGAAACGACATTAGGATTTTACAATGCATCATTAAAGAGAGAAAAGATAGTTTTGCTACAGAATTTAATGATTGGATACAAAGTATAAATACTAATCTTCCTGATGGAGTTTTTATTTTAGATTTGACGGATAATGTAATGTTGAGAAATGATGACAAACCGTATTGGCAACAATATACACAACAGCAAATAGGAATGCAAACTTATTTACCTATTTTAGGTTATTCAGGGGCTAAAAATTTCTGGGATATTCCTATACCCAATTTCGACGATATAGACGTTGTTATGAATCCAGATAAGCTACTACTTAAAAATATGTATCCTTGGAATGACAAAATTTCTAAAGCTGTATTTCGCGGTAATCCTACAGGTTGCGGCACTAGTTCTAAAACAAATATGCGTATTAAATTGGCTGAAATGATGAATACAAATACAAAATACTTAGATGTTGGATTAATAAAAACATCAAATAACATGCCTCGTTTTGACCCTGTAGATGGTCTAGGATTAATTAAAGTCAACGCTACACCAGTAGATAAAATAGATATGCAAGAGCAAGGAAAATATAAATATATTATACATGTTGATGGTAATGTGGCTGCTTATCGTTTGTTAAAAACAATGTTACTAGGTTCAGTAATATTAAAGGTAGAAGGAAAATATAATTTATGGGTAGAGCATTTATTACAAGATGGAGTACATTTTATAAGTGTAAAAGAAGACTTGTCTGATTTAATAGAAAAAATAGAATGGTGTATGGAACATGATGATGAATGTAAAGTTATAGCAGAAAATGGAGCAAAACTAGCCACTAAGATATTAGATAAGGATTATATAAATGATAGTTTTGTAAAAATATTATGGAGTGTTTATAATCGTATTAATCCAGGTAATCAAAATTATGAACCTGAATCGCCAGATTTTCCACCTCCACAAAATTTATCACCGCAATATCCTAACGTATCACCAGCTTACGTGCCTAATAGTGATGAATTACAAACAAATTATAATCCTATGTCGCCTCAATATAAACCAGATAGTTCGACACCAACACCACCTTCGCCAAAACCAGCTACCATATTAGAAGTTGAAGTTGAAAATAAAAAGGAAGAAACAGGCGAAACCCCTACTGAGAGTAATTCCGATAATAATAACAATACACCATCAGAAGAAAAACCACCAGCACAGAGTAAAACAGTATCTTTTCAAGAAACGTCAAGTAGCGAAACATCTAATAATGGAACAAGAAAAATACAATTATAATTAAAAATAAAAATGAAATAAAAACAAAATAAAAAATCATTATGTTAATAGTATAATATAAATATGTCCTCTTTAAACACAAGTTTATTAATTTCTAATATCTATACTTCTAGAAAAATAATTCTAGAACTAATGGAAAAACAAGGTTATAATGTTGATGACTATGCAAACTTTAGTGTAAATGAGGTAAATTCAATGAAACAAAATAATCAGTTGGATATTCTTTTAGAGAAAAAAAATATTGATGCACTTTCAGGAAAAAAGAATAAAATATATATACGTTATAATTTAGGTAAAGCCATTAGACCAAATAATATTCACGAAATGATAGACGATTTGTTTATGTTATCAGAAACACTTACGAAAGATGACACATTATTTATTATAATTAAAGACGACCCAAATGATACGATTATTAATGAATTAAAACATATTTGGGAAACAGATGGTATATTTATTGTTATTGAAAGTATTAAGCGTCTACAGTTTAATATTCTTAAACATGTATTAGTTCCAAACCATATAATAATATCAGAAGAAGAAGAAGTTCAAGATGTAATGTTTAAATATAATATAACTAATAAAAATAATTTTCCTGACATTTCGAGATTTGATCCTGTTGCGCGAGTTATTGGATTAAGACCAGGACAAGTTTGTAAAATAATTAGACCAAGTAAAACTGCGATTGAAGCGCCTTATTATAGAATTTGTGTATAAAAATAAAAATACTTAAAAACAAAAATAGAATATAAAATATATAAAAATGAATTTTGATGCGCCGTTAGACGTAGGGTTTACAATTTACTCAAAAAGTGGATGCGATAATTGCACCAAAGTAAAAAAACTACTTAAAGAGAAAAATACTTTTTTTTTTGAAGTAGTTTGTGACGATTATTTAATTGAAGATAAAAGTGGTTTTTTGGCTTTTATACAACATCATGCAAATGTAAGTTACAAAACGTTTCCAATGGTTTTTTATAACTCTAACTTTGTTGGTGGGTTTCTTGAAACGAAAACATATTTGCAAAAGTTAGACTTCAGAATTGATGATAATTTTTAATTTTATTTTACATCTATTTTACATCTATTTTACATCTATTTTACTGTATATTTATTTTGTTTGATATTTATTTTAATTTTATATATATATCAATGTCAAATATAATTGATGATAATATTCAAGATAACTTTATAAACCCAGAACAATTTACACAACAGTTGCAAACGTTAAGCGAACAATTACCTTCTGTTTTAGACGATTTTAAAAAATATTATGTGTTTTACAATAGAAATCCTGAATATGACGAATACATATCACATTTTAATATTGTAAAAAATAACTTAAACTCTATTAATTCAAAGATGTTTGTATTGTCAAACGAAGTCCAAACGAATATTGATGACATAAATGAAATACTTATAAATTTAAATACTTCAATAGGACAACTAAAAACAGAAAATAGCAAAACTATAAAACGCCTAAGAGGGGTTAAAGAAAAATATAATGCTGCAAATGAAATGATTTCGAATTATAAAAATATATATGAATACAACTATTTAAGGAACTGGGGACTACTATTAAGTATAGTCATAGCTGGATTTTCTATATCGGTAATTTACAAAAACAAAATAAATAGTTAAATAAAGTTAAATAAATATAAAAATAATATATTTTATATTTATATTTCTTAAATGTTCAATATTTATAACGGACGCAAGCATATTTCAGATAATAAATATATGCTATATTCGCGCAAATGTACCGATGAATCAATAAAAAAAACTGTTTCCCGAATAATTGAAAGAGAGAAAACTCAAAAATTCAACTTAGTTAATTTATCTGGCAGTCAAATTGCAAATAATAATTTAATTGCAAACCAATCTGCTTTTGTTTTTTTTCTCTCTATTTCTTCATTAATGTATTATTTTTTAAATAATAAATACATATAATTAACTCAACTATAGTAATAAATATATTATGATATATGGTTAGAAAATATTATTATAATATTAATATTTTAGGCAGAATTTTAGGCAGAATTTTTAGGAAATAATTAAGGCAGAATTTTAGGCAGAATTTTTAGGAAATAATTAAGGCAGAATTTTAGGCAAAATTTTTAGGAAATAATTAAGGCAGAATTTTAGGCAAGAATTAAGGCAATTATTTTTTTTGTGAAAAAAATAGTATTTTGATATATTATAAAATGGGACTTATCAATAAGACCAAGTTACAGCAAATCGTTAACGATTTCCACGCTTCAGCTGCTTCTGCATCTGTTACTGCTTTTTTAAAATCCCCTCTTCTTGATGCGAGCAATACAACTTTATACGATGCAATGACCAATAGTTTAGGAGCTTTTAAATTTAGTGAAACAGCATCATCAGTGTTATCTGGTAGTAGTTTGAGTTTACGTGTTGTAGTAGTTCTTCCTGATGGAACAGTTACTTATGATTCTGCAAAAGTCAATACAGTTGTAAATGCTATAGCAAAAAGTATTAATGAAAATCACAATAGTAGAATTTCATTTTTGAAAGCATTTCTCGGTCCTCAAGGTGCTTTATCGTATGAATCAAAATTTTCCACATCAAACGGAGTTCAAGAAGAGTATGTTGCTCAAGCTCTTGGTGGTGATGGTGAATCTTGTCTTGGTGCTATTAGATTTTCTGTATATTAATTTTAGTGCATATTTAGTTAAATAATTATTTTTAAAATATTTTAATATAATTATTTTTGTAATATAATATTTGTTTGACAATAGCTATTAATGTATTTGAAAGCATAATAATTTTTTTGGTAAATATTAAAATATATTTATTTTATATAATATGCAAAATAATATTTTGGATTATTTAGCAAATAGCAACAACAGCGTTTTGCATGGATTAAATGACACCTCTTTATTAGGTTCTAACTTAATTAATAAAACAGATAATAATTGGTATCTAAATATTGTTTCAGACCAATCTTGCATTAACACTATTTCTTCAAATACAAATCAACTATTAACGTTAAATATATGTTTTCCTGCTGGCACTCCAGTTGTTACAGATCAAGGAATAATTGGCATTGATAAAATTAATACTAAATTCCATACCATCCACAACAAAAAAATCGTTTGTGTAACAAAAACATTTAGTAATCATGACTATTTGGTTTGTTTTGAAAAAGATTCATTAAGTCATAATGTTCCTTCTGAAAAAACTATGATGACACCAGATCATCAAATATTACACAACGGCAAATTTATTATGGCTGAAAGATTTTGCAAAAAATATGAAAATGTACATAAAATAAAGTATGATAATAAAATATTATATAACATTTTAATGGAACAACCAAATGTAGTTGAAATTAACAATTTAACTTGTGAAACATTAGACCCAAAGTCAGCGGTCGCAAAATTTCACATTGTTTTGAACAACTCGTTGCCAGAAATAAGAAACCAATTAATCAAAAAATACAATGATAGAATGCAAAAAAATATTAGAATACAAAAACATTAAATTGTAGAACATCAATATCAATAATATTTACTCATTTAAAATGTCCATTTTAGCAAAAAAATATTTTACACCTCTTGAAGATTTTAAATGGCACATTTATAAATAGAAAATAAAATGATATTTAATATCATTTTATTTAGGGTATGGTAAAGAGGTTTAGACTTTACATTTTCAGCAGTGATAACTGTTGTTTTTTTAACATAATTGTTAACCAAACTTAAACTACATGCCCTCAATATTACCAAATATAATAATCTTTAATTTATTTTTTTCTCAGTTTAAATCTTCAAGGGTGTTAACATCATTCATTAGAAGAAACAGATAGAACAACCCGGATTAAAATGCCGCGTGAATAAATAAAAAAATATGCTTTGCCAAAATTTGTTTTGAGTTAAACAAAAAGAGATATTATTATGTTTTCTTTTTATAATTATATAGATGTATACGCAAAATAATTCTTATAAAAAAAGTAACTATCAACAAATTATTGAAAATATGACATCAACTAATACAACAAATTCGTTATCATTAGATTTAGAAAATTTGAGTGTGCAATATAGTAATTTGCTTATACAGTACGAACAAGCTGTAGCTGACTATAATAATGTATTAACGCAAAAATCTGAAGGTACCGTTTTACCAATGATGTCTATTAAAGGTCAAGCTTTCTGGGGAACTGCTGGAATTAGTAGTAGCAATGTTTCTAAAATGGCAAATTGCAAAGCATTATGTGCATCAAACAAATCTTGTAGTGGTGCAACTTATGATACAAAAACGAACCTTTGCTCTATAAGAACTGGTGATGGCGGGTTAGTTAATTCATCAAAAAATACTTATGCTTTAATAAGTCAAGAAAAATACTTAATGATGAATATAAAAAATATTAATAGTCAATTAATTAATATAAATACACAAATATTAAATACAATTAATAATGGCAAACCTGTATTTGAGACTGAATATAAGTTAAGGAGCGAAAAGGCTCAAGCTCTTATAAACAACTATATAAGTTTATTACAACAAAAAGAAAAAATATATGAAATTATAGAAGAACAAAATACTTTAGACCAATCTCAAATAGAAGGTAACATACACATAAATCAAAATTATTATTCTTTTTTATTTCTATTAGTACTATCTATTATATTTATTATTGCACTATATTTTTTGCTAAAACCAAAAAATAGTGCAACGAGCAGTTTAACAAGTGTATTAAATCCATATGGAAACACTAATACATAAAATATAAAAATATATAATTAGGTATCGTAGTATTTGTTTTTCTAATACTAATATATAAAATGAGTTTGCAAACAATTAGTAGCCAGTTTAATACTACTTTAACACAATATCAAAATTTGTATTCACAATATATAAATCTATTAAATTCTTCTAATAATAGTTTAACTACTATTTCAAATTCTTCTTTTGTTAGTCCATCTACACTAAGTACTAAAACTAAATTAACATTACAAAATTGTCTAAAGGCGTGTTCTTCAAATAAATCTTGTACAGGTGCAACATTTAATTCGTCGAACGGAACATGTACTGTTAGCGGGGGAACAGGACATATTGTAAATGCGTCAGGATCTACAGCAATCGTGCCACAGTTGTTAAGTTATAGTTATCAGTTACGACAACTAAATAATAAGTTAATTTCGCTCAATACACAAATGCAAAACATAGCTATATCAAACGCAACGAAATTTCAACAATCGTCATCACAAAATAAGCAACAAGACCAAATTTTACAACAAAATTATCAGGTTTTAATGGACGAGAGTGAAAAGTTAAAACAAATAACTAATGATTATCAAACGGCAAATGAAGCATATGATACTACTTTGCTTATAGTAAATTCAAATTATTGGAGTTATATAGTTTTATTAATTATTTCTGTGTTACTTATATTCTTACTAATAAAATTTTCTATAACTGATCAACAAATGGGAGGCGGAACAAACGGAATAAAAAGGGAAGCAATCTTATTATTTGGTATTATGGTTGTATTTTTAGGATTATCTAATATCTATAAAAACAATAATATTTATTTATTTGTTTCTATACTTTTAATTTCTTATATTCTCGCTAAAATGAAAATTAGACAATTAAATTAATTTAATTATATTATTATATATTTTTGTATCCTATTATATTATTATGACAAGTGTAAATCAAGTATTCACAAATAAAAGTGATCCAAAAAAATTAGATATAACAAATTTTGCACAAGCATATAAAAATAATAAGGATAACACAAACCTTTCTTCTGTTTCTTTAACTCAAGGAGAGAAATTTAAAAACAATCAGAAAAAAATAAAAAAACATTTAGTTAAAAAAGCAGTGAGGTTAAGTGGAACAGAAGGATTTACAGGTATAGACCTTAGTAGTTTAGATTTATCTGCTGACGGATTAACTGAGCAATCCAATCAAATAATACAAGACAATGACTATTCTTCACAGCAGCAAACTATAGCGGATTTGAAACAACAGTATCAAGATACATTGACACAATACCAGAATTTATGGAAACAAATTTCTGGTAGTGCTACGGACTATGTAAATCGTATAAACCCAAAAAACCCATACTTAAATAAAAATATAGTTTTTTCTACAGGCGACACAGCTTATGTTACAAATCAGGGAGTAGCTAAATTATATTCTAGTACAGTTATGAGTTCTACTGCAGGAAAAAACGGTTGTCCTCCTTCAAAAAACTTTGTGAAAGTTAATTTACCATGGTTAACAGATTATAATACTCCTGGGACTTCTATACCAACAGCAAATTATCCGTTGATTTCAGGCACACCTATGGTAGCGGGTCAGAGTTGTGGAAATGAAGGACTAAATGTATATGTAAATAATATATTAAAAAATCCTAGTGCCACATATTTAGGTAGTTATTCTGATAATGCTAGTAGTCCATTAATGCCTTTCGTTGGAAATGCGCCTTCTGTTTTTAACGTAAACTTACAAAACGGCAATTTTGATCAACCGCAAATTTCAGCAAATAGTTATAAATATATTAACTCTAATTCAAGTGTTCCTGGTTGGTATTTTAATGCTGTTTTAATAAACAGTAGTGGAGCATGGAATTATCCTACTCCTTATCCTAATGGTTCTCAAGCTGCATGTATTCAAGGTAATCAAAGTTTATATCAATATGTTAATTTAATACAAGGAAGTTATACTATATCATTTTATTCGTGTGGAAGACCAAGTTATAGCGCAAATCCTATAAATGTATTTTGTGTTGCATCATCTTCTTTTACGACACCTCAACAAGCAACATCATCATATACTTTTACACCAGTGTTAACAGGTTGGAATAGTTATACTACAACTATCACTATATCTACTTCAGGAAATTACGCATTCGGGTTTTACGGAACGAATTCAAGTGGAAACTATTCTTCAGCTATTCAAGGAATAACTATAACAAGTTCAGGTAGCAGTGCAAATGGCACGTATAATTACTCGCAGTGTATGCAGACTTCACTTGACGGTGGATACCGTTATTTCTCATTACAAAATGTAAATCCGTCAAAATCTTTAGGTTATTGTGCTGTAAGTAATGATTTACCAACAGCAACAAGTTTAGGAATAAGTTATGTTCCTAGTGGTCAAGTTCCTTTATGGTCTTCGAAAACAGCTGGACAAACAGGAAATAGCGCTATACTATCTGTAACTGGATCGCTTTCTGTGGTAAATTCTGGTGGAAGTTCCGTTTCTAGTACATCTAACTCAGCAGCTCAACCAAGTGGTTTTTTAGGATGTTATGGCGATTCTTCAAATCGTGCTATGCCTTTATATAATAATGGTTCACAAAGTTATAATTTATATCAATGTCAAAGCATAGCAAAACAAAATAACTCAACTTATTTTGGTTTACAAAATTCAACATCTGGTACAAATGCTCAATGTGCTTTAAGTAGCAATTTAGCACAAACAACAAGTTACGGTAAAGCTGGAAACTGCACTACAACTAAAAATGGAACAGTATCCGGTGGTGGATGGTCCAATGCGGTATATTCTACTGGGTTAAATCAAAGTAATTATTATTTAATCCTTCAGAATGATGGTAATATGTGTGTTTATAGAGGAACTGGTCCTTCTGATAATCAGGGACTAATATGGTCTTCAAATACTCAAGGAAAACAACAGCAATCAAATCCTGCATATGCAGCAGTAAACGGAAAATATGGTCAAAACTGGATTGCCAGTGGGTCAACTTTGGCGGCCGGCGACTTTGTTGGTTCTACAAAAGGAAATCTAGCTTTAATTATGCAAGGCGACGGTAATCTTGTTTTATATACATTTAAAAATGTTGTCAATAGCAAACAGATGGCTGATAAAAATATTGGAGGAGGACAAGGAGCGAATGGAATATATGATATAGGAAATATTGGATTTTCTAGTAATATGGGAAAACTTGCGTATATTGACCCTGACACAGGATTACATGTGTACCCTAGTACGAATTCTCAATACATAAATAGCTATGCGAACCTCATAAATACTGATAGTCCTGGTAACGATATAGTTGGAGCTGCTTATGGTAATGCTACAGTACAAAATTGTCAAACAACCTGCAACAATAATTCAAGTTGTGCAGGATTTGCATTTTCAACTACTAACAATGTGTGTTACCCTAAAACGTCAGGAATGTATCCAACAGGCCAAAGAGTTATAAATCCTGGTGTCAACTTATATATGAGAAATGAAGTTCCTCAAACACCACCTGTTGGTGCTCCATTAACGACCAACAATATAGACACAGTTGCTTATCAAAATTATGTTGTTAGTACTTCTTCGAGTAACCCATATGGTCTTTCTAATATGACGAGTGTCCAACAACAACAGTTATCACAGTTACAAGGACAACTTGATATGTTATCTAGTCAAATTACAAGTTTAACTGATAATTTTGGAAGTGGAACTAATATGGCCGAAACGCAAATGAATACTAATGTTTTAGGAGTAGATGGATATTTAACAGATTTATCGAATACTAACAATAAAATTGATGACTTTGATACTACTGGTGACAATATATTAAGTGATAGTGATATTGTAGTATTACAAAAAAATTATGAATATTTATTTTGGAGTATTTTAGCAACAGGCTCTGTATTAGTTGCAATGAATATTGTTAAAAAATAAAAATACAAATTATATTATATAATTATCTTCTTATAATTTATATAATATGTCAAATTTACCTGATATTCAAGAAAACAACGAACAGATACTTAATGACATTCAATCTTTACAACAAATGGAGCAACAATTATTTAATAATTTAGAAACAAATCCTAATTTAACTTCTGCACAACAACAGGATATAATCCAAAAAATAAATCAAATATCTCAAATGCGTATTAATTTATATCAAACATTGACAGGAATTAATGGTTTTTATCAAAACGCGTTAAGTTCTTCAATCGGTACTCTTCAGGAACAAACTTCTGCAATTGCTATTGTAGAAAATGAATTGAATAACGCTAAAAAACGTTTAGATATGTTAGAAGTAGAAAAAAATAACAAAATGAGATTAGTAGAAATAAACGATTATTATGGTGATAAATACGCAGAACACTCTCAACTAATGAAAATCATTATTTTCACATTAATTCCTGTTATTATTTTAGCTGTATTAAATAGTAAAGGATTATTGCCTAATAATATTTACTATCTTTTATTAACAATTGTATCTTTTATTGGTGCAATATACTTTTGGTATCGTTTCTCTTCTATTATAAGACGTGATGATATGAATTATGAACATTATAACTGGTATTTTAACCCTAGTACTGCTCCTACAGGTTCTAGCGACTCTACAGATCCATGGGGAAATGGTACATATGGTACATGTATCGGTGAATTGTGTTGTTCTGATGGTCAAACTTATGATTCTTCTTTAAATTTATGTGTTGATACTTCTTCATCTGGAACTACTACTGAGTCATTTGTTACAGAATCGATGGTTAATGATATTTTAACCCAAACATCAGATAAACCAAAAACTATTGTTTCAATAAAAGGTGGTAGTTCGGTCCAACCTTCTGTAAGTGAAAGTTTTATTTATAAATAAAATCTTTTACCAATATAGTATATTATAGTAATGTCAAATTCATTTAATATTGATAATTTAAATTCTTTTCTCCAACAGGCTTCTCAAGTAGTTACTTGTGGCAGTGACTGTCAAAAACAACAAACAGCAGAACAACTAAAAAACGCCTACTTAAATGCAGAAACAAATTTAGCTTCAGCTACTAATCAAGTTGATGTAGCACAAAAAAATTATGTTTTGTTTACTGAAGGAACAAATGCTTATGATGATTTAAACGTAAGCCAACTTACTGAAAAAGCTGAATTGATTGCAAATAAATTTCAAGATAATTTTAATGAAGAATATTCTAAAATTGTGTCACAAATAAATACTTATTCTAGTCTTTATGTGAACTTACAAAATGTAGAAGATTTATATAACCGGTATAGTAAACAAAAAATTAAGTTATTTAAAGAACTTAAAAATAACACATCAGACGTTTTAACAAATGATAGAAAAACTTATTATGAAGAACAAGGTATAGAAAAATTAAATTTTTGGTATTTTTACGTTTTATTAACTATTTATATAATTTGTGTTTTATTTTTTATTTTTACAGCATTTTTTTATTCTTCAAACTTGAACTGGAAATTTAGGTTGTCTATTTTAATATGTTTATTTGCATTACCATATGTTTCATCTTTTATACTAAATTTATTTTTATCCTTTATAACATTTATTTACGAGTTTATGCCTAAGAAAGTTTATTAAAAATCATAAGAGCATATATATTTAAATTATTTATAAATTTTTTTATAAATAATTATTGAGTAAACTACAGCGTAAAAAATACTATTTTTATATTAAGAAAGTTTATAATTAAATTATTTAGATTTATTTTTTTTATAATTCTCCTAATTCGTCTTCATCATCAGGTTCATAAAATTTTACTCCTAGCCATCCTTTTCCATTAAACTTTATGAGTTTTCTGTTATATTTAATTTTATTCATACATTCATGAAGTTCTTCCACTTTGGGAGGCTTTCTTGTACCTTGCGTTTCTTCGAACCATTTTTTAAACGATGCATTTAATCCAGACTTTTTTATTATATCTTTTTCATTACCAGTTTTAATAATCATATCATCAATAAACGCCGCAATATGATCTTGACCTTTTCTGTATTTTTGCGATGCTTTTGTTACAGTTTCGCAATCCTTTACTACTCCGTCGGTTTCAAATGCACGTTTAACTAACATGCTTGCAAATATTGGCGCCAGCAAAGGCAATTTATCTTTTAGGTCCTTGTCTTTCACATAAATAAAAGCTGTTTCATCTGTATGTTCTTCATCTTTATCTATAAATTTTGATAGAAAATCACATTTTCTTATACGTCTCCATGTACCGTCATCATTACTTTCAATATCAAATAAATTATTAGTACAAACAACCAACTGAAATTGTGCCTCAAATATTTCGGACTCTGAGTATAATCCTCTTGCTTGTATTGGGTCACCACCTGTAAGCTCTTTCATAATACCTTCGTTTAGTTTTACACCTTTCGTCGGTTCTTGCATTACGGCATATCTTTTACCTTTTAATTTAAGAATTTCGTCTGAAGTTCCGCCAATTAAACCTCTTTTTTCTGTAACAAGAGTGATAGGGACTGTCCCTTTATATTCCCCTAGTGTAACAGACATTAAATCAGCTAAAATTGACTTACCATTACTACCGCTTCCATGGTATACATTAAAGGTTTGGTTTTTGTTTGTGCCTATTAAACAAGAAGCTAAATGGTCCCACATATATTGTTTTAAATCAGGAATTGGAAACAATTTATCCATAAATTCTGTTAGTTCTTTTGCTGTCTGTATATGTTCCGCATTATTTTCATCATAAGGAACATAGTCAATTCCTGTTGACATTGTAATATAGTCTTCAGGGTATCCTTCTCTAAAATTTTTATTTTTAAAATCTACTACACCATTATTGAAGCATAATAAATATTTGTTTGTATCCATATTTTTTATAAAATCTCCATCATAAAATATTTCTGCTGCTTCACGCACTATATTGTTTTTATCAGCGGTTCTTTTTAGCTTAATAAGAATATCGCCTATAATTTTAATTTTCTTTTTTATGTATTCAGTTCTATTATCGTCTTCATTATATTCATGAATTTCGTTATACATAACATCACATTTAGATGCAAATAAGTCAAACATATCTTTGGAAATTTTCTCTCTTATACTAATTCCATGATCTATAACCCATCTGTGATTTTTAAATACATACCACCCACGTTTTTTATCGTAACTAGCACATACATATTTATCTTTATACATTTGTTTTAAAACCATAGCTAAATCGTATTCTGTAGATGTTTCCAGAGACTTATCAATATAATAATCTATTGTCTGTTTTTTTATTTTTTCATATTCTTCAAAATTGTCCTTTTTCAACCAATACATAATTGAACGCTTTGTTACTTGTTTATTCATTTGGTTAGATTTATGGAATTTTCTCCATTCTGCGTATAAATCAGGTATTGTGTTATAGTCAAAATCACTTGCTTTACTCCTTAAATAAATCCATGACAAAAATAATCGTTCGTCTGTATGTTTTAATGCAAATGCTACTTGTCTATTTAAGAGGTGGGACCCTGGTTCGTAATATTTTTCTGGCAAAGCCTTGGTATATTCATGCGTTTCTTTTATGTCATGTTCGTTTGGTCCCAATTTTTTTAACATTTGGGTTATCGCTTTTTCTAAGGTTTCTTTGTCTTTAATATCATTTAAAGATATGTATTCTTCATCACTATCATTTTCGCCATTTTTTTCTTCAAGTAAATTTATCTTTGTACCGCTAGTGATTTTTTTATTTTTTACAAATTTGTTTCCTAGTCTTTTATTATATTCATCTAGTATTTTTGGATTGAGTTCAAATTTAGGGTTCGTGTCGCACTGGACTGATAATTTTGCGAACTGATTTTTAAGATCATAGTCAGATACCTTTTTTTCAGACATCATAAACTCACCATCAGAACGATCATATGATATTACAAAATGTTGTGTTAATTCATATGCTTCATACCCAGGTTTTCTTGATCCGAACAATTGCCAATTAGTTATACCTTTACTTATTCCTTCATCTAATACGGAGTCCCACGTATTTATAAGAGGTAAGTCGCTCCATGCTTCTTGGAGCTTTGTCAACATTTTATCACGTATTATCATCTGTAATATATGATCTACCTTACAACCTATAATCATATGTATACCGTCTTTTGTCAGACTTCCGTCTTCTAACCTATTTACATTTGGCTTTTCAAAAATAAATATATTAAATGGTTTTGATTCCTCAAAAATGAAGGCTTCCTTAAGTTCTTCCAAATATAAAACAATCATGTCCTGAATATGTTCTTTTGTATGTTGTCTGCTTTCTACCTGATAACTGTATCTAAAGTCAAAATCTATAGCCATAGGACCATCTGTATCCAACTGTTTTTCAGTTAAGTATTCTTTTCTTTTTTTTATAAAAATGCTTTCGTAATATAGACTATAAAATGTTGGAAGTTCTTCTTTTGGTATACAAAATGACCCACCGTAAATATTTAAATTTTTATCTGTAATTCTTGTATGCGTAGCAATTTTGTCCTTCTCATTTTTATTGCTATGCTTTGCTAAAAATTCATTCAAGTCTTTAAATTGTGACGATGTTATATTTACGTTACTCATTTTATTATTGTTAATATACTATAATAATATATTTCTATCTCATTTTTTTTAAATAAAAAAAACTACAAAAATTTAACGCAACACAATTAGCACCCTTACAATATATAATATTTCAAATTAATTTAAAAAAACGGTATGATATCTAATTAATAGTAAAATATAATGAGTGTTTTTATTTCAAAAGAAACGATTTCTAGACTATTAAAAGACGTAAAACAAATAATAAAAAATCCATTAACAGATAATGGTATTTATTATATTCATGATGACACAAATATGATGAAAGGATATGCTCTAATAGTAGGACCAGATGACACGCCTTATTTTGGCGGTTATTATTTTTTTGAATTATATTTTCCACATGATTACCCTCATAGCCCACCAAGTGTTAAATATTGGACAAATTATAATAATATTCGTTTTAACCCGAATTTATACACTTGTGGAAAGGTTTGTGTTTCTTTATTGAATACTTGGAGGGGAGACCAATGGACTTCATGCCAGACTATTTCGACTGTTCTTTTAACTTTATGCACTTTGTTATGTAAAGACCCGTTATTAAATGAACCTGGTGTATGTATAGGTCATGCTGATATTAAACCTTATGATGAAATTATCCAATATGCAAATTTAGATATTGCTGTTTGTAATGTTGTTATGAAAAAAGAGCAATTTTTTCTTCCTTTTTTTAACTATTTTTTCCCTTTTATTAAAGAAAGGTTTACTATGAATATTGACAAATTAATGGAGTTCGCAGAAAAAAAAAATACCGAGTTTAATGGTGAAAGTAAAGATTTTAAGACAAGTTATTATGCCATGAAAGTTACAATTGACTATAATAAAATAATAGATAAGTTAAAACGAGCTCGTACTGTTATGGTATAAATTTTTATTTATGGTTTTGATTTTTTTATAGTTTTAATATTTAAAAAAAAATTGATATTAATATATATTATTTATATTAATATAAATAAATATATTTGATATTATATATTAACAATGCATTTTTGTAGCAACTGTTCTAATATGTATTACATAAAAATTAACAATGATGACCCTAATAAACTGATTTATTATTGCCGTAATTGTGGAAATGAGGACAAGTTAATTGCTGTAGAAAATGTTTGTGTATCTAAAACACAAATCAAAAAAAATGAAAAATCATTTAATTATATTATTAATAAGTATACAAAACTAGACCCTACTTTACCGCGTATTAATAATGTATTATGTCCTAATAAAGACTGTGCTACAAATAAAGATGATAAAGAACGAGAAATTATATATATTCGTTATGATGACACAAATATGAAATATATATATTTATGTAGTGAGTGTGAAACGGTTTGGAAAACAGATGAACGCGCATAAATTCTTATAACTTTTAATAAATGACATAAAATATTTTTGTGTCGCTCGCGTAAACTATAGAAATAATACATTTTTTTTTAAATAAAATTGAAATTATTTTTATTTAAAAGTATCTTTAGTAAATATAATAACAACATTAACAATGAGTGACATTGAGGAATATTATGGTGGAAGTGGAAGTGAAAGTGAAAGTGATGACACTATAGTTGGAGGGGCAGAAGATATTGAAGAGGGTGAAATTGAAGAAGGTGAAGTTGAAGAAGGTGAAATAAAAGAAAATAATGATGATGAAGAATATGAAGATGATAATGAAGAAAATAATGATGGTGACAATGATGAAGATGAAAGTGATGATGAATACATAGATGAAAATGCTGAACTACCCGAAAAATCGAAGCCTGTTGCGAAAAAAGGTAAAAATATAAAACCAACTAATTCACATAACTTAACGTTTGATGATGACGACGATGACGATGATGACAATGAGAACTATTTACAAAAATTTGATAGTGAAATTACAAAAAATTATATAAATGATTTTCATCCAGAGTGTTTTACACACAACTATGACGAAATATCAAAATTGGCATGTGTCGTAAGAAACAGTGATAATATTATTATCGATCCAAACCATAAAACTATTCCATTTTTAACAAAATACGAAAAAGCCAGAGTATTGGGTCAAAGAGCAAAACAAATAGAAGCAGGTGCGAAACCTTTTATAAGAGTTCCGGAAAATATTATTGATAGCTATGTTATTGCTGAATTTGAATTAAGAGAGAAAAAAATCCCATTTATTATCAGAAGACCTCTACCAAATGGTGCTTCTGAATATTGGTATATTAAAGACTTGGAAATTATTGGATTTTAAAAATATTTTATCTAGATAAACATATTAAAATTTTATTATGCTTATTATTTATAATGACAGAAATAAATTTGTCAGAAGTTTTTATAAATGCAATAAAAAAGGGGCGTGTCTTTGAAAAAACAGAAAAATATAAAAAAGTATTTTTTAGTTTTATTTTTTTTACTTCGGTTGTAAATGCTTGTTTATTAGCAACAAATATATATAATCTTTATACTATGAGGAATGTTAAAAAAAGTATAAAAAAATTGCAAAATATAGAAAGCAAAATTGAAGAGTTGCATAAAAATATATTACACTTATATAAATTATCTGATTATAAACTTAATAACATAAATAAACATTTAATTGATTTTTGCTCTTGTAAAAATTCAACAACTAATTTAATCTGCATGATTGATAATGTAGACGAAATAAATGATAGTAATAATAAAACTAATATTGAAACTAATGTTGAAACTAATATTGAAACTAATATTGACAATGTTAGTTGTCTCGATAAAAATAATGATGACAATGTAAATAATAAATTTTTTGATGAACTAATGGATGAATGTTATGATAATATTCCATGTAACAATATAAAAAAATATACAATATTTAATACATTTTTCAAATGGTAAAACAAAATTGTAATATTTTATTTTTTTAATATTAAAACTCTATATTATTTTCATGAGGGTCATCAATAGTATTTTTTTCTGTAAATATTGTGTCTAAATATTTTTTATGTTTCTTTGCGTCTTGATATCCCTCATCATAAAGCTGGAGTAAATTATTTTTTGAAAATGAAAATATATCAGAAAATTGTTTTATTTTTTCAATACCTTTTTTTATACCAAATGTTTTGACATTTTTTATATTTTTCTCTCTATCAATTGCATCTGCTTTATTTTTCCACATACTATGAGTTACATGTAAGATATGATTTTCACTTTGAAGATAGGGATAATCACAAATTCCTCCGTCAAATGTAAACATATTATTATACCTGTTTGTAACTCCACCAGTTATTAAAGGTATATGTGAACTAGCAATACAGCAATTAATAGCATCCTCTAAATTTTCAAAATCAGCAAAGATATTTTTTACGGGCCCAAAATTTTTAAATGTAGTAACACCTATAAATAATTTTGTTAAGTCGAAATCATCGTCTTTATATGATTTAAGTATTTTATATTTAATACACATTTCTATTTCTGGAATTGTCTTTGCTTTTGTAATATCGGAATCTAACAAATTATATGCGAAATTTAACGAATCACCCTTATAACACATAAATAATGCGTTCCATGAACCTGCTGATGCACCAGAATATATAATATTATCTGTATTATATTTTTCTTTTATAAAACTTAATATTCCTAATAGGTAAAAACCTTTGAACCCTCCAGGAGATATGGTTATGAGTTTTTTTTCATTTAAATTATTTTCTTCTCTGATAGAAAATTTTGCCGTCTCATTACGAAATAATTTATTCTTTTTTGAAGATATAATGTATTGATTTTCATAAGAGTTTATACCGTTGTTTGTATTACTTTTGTTATTAAGTTTTGTTCTTATTTTTTTTATTATGTTTCGGTTCCAAGAGGTTACTACATAATTATGCATTAAAACAAATAAAAATATTTTATAAAATAAAAAAATATTCATATATATTTACAATATAAAAATATCTATTTATATTTATATTATAATTATATTTCAGTTTAAAAAATATTTTAAAAATATATTATGAAAGTTGCATTATGTTTTATTATAAACTACGACCATATTTTAAATAAAGAAGATATTTGGAAAGAATGGATAAAACCTAACCAGGATATAATCAATGTCTATTTTTACTACAAAGATATCAAAAAAATTAAGTCAGAATGGATAATGAAACATACAATACCTCCAAAATATATTTATGAAACAAGCTATTACCATGTAATTCCTGCATATTTATCTTTGATGAATTTTGCATCGCAACACGATAAAAATAATACTTGGTTTTGTTTTTTAACTGATTCGTGTTGTCCCATTATATCACCTATAAAGTTTCGGCACCTATTTTACACGTATTATAATAAAACTATTTTAAGCTGGAAAAAAGCTTGGTGGAACATTCAGTTCCATAAAAGAGCAAATTTAGCGTTGTTACCTGAAGAATTGCGTTTAGCAAATGATCCTTGGTTTGTTATGAAGAGAGAAAATGTAATGCAATGTATTCATTTTGTTAATAATAGAGAAAACATGACCCGAACTATATGTGAAGGTGGGCTAGCGAATGAAAGTTTGTTTGCGATTATTATGCATATGTGTAGACAATTAAATAGTAAAAATATTATATCAGCGGTTTCGCATACTGCCGATTGGTCTAGAACTACAAGTCCTACAAGTCCTCATTTATTTAAACTCGCAAACGAACAAGATATAAAATTTATAACAAAATCGTTGTCAAAAGATAAACACGTTATGTTTATTCGTAAAGTTGACACTTCATTTCCGGATGAAGTTTTAAAACATTTTATTTATGATTATTCTAAAAATGAAGACAACAAATTAGCTCTAAAAGAACCGACTGTCTTTATTTTTGTAAGATTAAAAAAATATCTATATTATAGTTCAGGAATATTATGTTTATTATATTTGTTATATTTTTTGTATTTTTGATTATGGATTTTTTTATTTTCGATTTTTTTATTTTCGATTTTTAACACTTAAATCGGTTTCCACAAGTTAGACATGTTACGAACGTTGTCATAGGTTCATCAGCAGACCTCGTTTGCATCTGATAATAAGTACATTGATTACTTTTACATTTCCTGCAAGTAAACGTATCTGTAGAAGCTGTTATATTTGTTTCGAATTTATATTTATCTCTCTTTGACTTTTCGTCAATAAGTTTATTCCATTTAATGGGACATAATTCTTGATGTGTCATAAAGGCTATTAAATGTGGTTTCATTGTTCCGTTTTTTATATTTTCTAAATTTTCCCCCTTCAAGTTAGATAAAACACTACGTAAATGGTCTATATAAATATGGACAAAATACTTGTTATCCCATTTTTTCACTACTCTTTGACGTTCCGATTCTTTTACTGTGTAATTAAATATTCCTTTTTCTAAATTAATACTTTTTTTATCATCACCAATAATTTCGTTCAATTTCTTTTTAATATTTGAACGAAATAATTCAGGATTTTCGACTTTAATATAGGCCATTGTTTATTTTAATATGCATTATGTATTTAAATTAATATTGTTATCATTTTTTTTTATTATTGTAAAGGTTTTTTGTCTTATACTTTGAGATAGTCTAATATTTTAGGCAAGTATCTGTTTTTATAACGATATTTATCCATTTCTTCTTCAAATATTTTGTCAATAGACAAATACTCTTCTTGCATTTTAATTAGATCCATTGTAATATCAAATTTTTTTTCCTCTAAATCATATATTTTTTCTTCAAGATTTTTATTTCTTATTCTATATATTTCATTCGTTTCACTTATTTCACATTTTTCTTCTTTATCTGTTATCATTTTTCTCTCTGTTTCACAAAGATTTATCAATTTCATATAGTTTGCTAGTTGATTTGTAAATTGAATTTCTATTCTTTCTATACGCTTAACTTCGGTAAAAACATTAATTCCAGATAACTTTGGAAAACTATAGCGAATTTTTTCTGGTAACACAAATTGATTGCTTTCTTTAATTTCTGCTATGTCTCTCTCTATTTTTATTATTATTTCGCCAAATTTATTATTTTCGTCTTCTAAAAAAAACAATTTACCTGACTGAAAATTTATATATGATAATAATTTGTCATACTTATATGCACTACTTCTATGTGCTTCTGCTCTAGCGTCCAATTTTAAGTAGTTTATTAAAGCCAAAATAAAAGCTATTAAACCATTTAGACAACTTGTTATTATATTTCCGTATATATAGTCTTTAAGCAATAAATTCATTATACTACATATTACTGTAAATAGTATTGACGGAACCATTAAACTACTTAGTCTCTGTTCGCATAGTGTTTTGGCTTCTGTGTATAAAATACGCTGACCTTTTACATAAGTAGCTATTATATCCATTATAGAAGATATATTAGTATTTTGATTTTGATACGATGTAATATGTTCTTTGGCTTTTTTATAAAAATAATCGTCTATTTCGTTTACGTTGTCGATGCAATCCTTTTGTGTCCCTTTATTATTTTGATCATTTTCACTTAAATTATTTTCTATATCATTTACGACCATACTAATAATAAAAAATATTATTATTTTTTTATTATTATTTTTTTATTATTTATATATATTATAAAATGGACAAAAATGGAAAAATTGATGCTAGTATAAATAGCGTAACCAATGAAATCAAAAAAGGATTTTCTGAACCTGCTGAATTAGTTGAAGTTACAGAAAAAGTAGCAGAACGCATGCCTGTACATGCATTAATTCACCCAGTAAGTTATACCGGAAAAGCCGAAACCCTAAAACTTAAATCAACCAAATGGAACCGTTAAATTGTATTTTTTATTTTTCTGTTTTTTCTGATTTTTCTGATTTTTTCCCTTTAGTTTCGGGTTCAGTTTCATGTTCACTATCGTTTTCTGTTTCATAATCATACGACTCTTCGCTTAATTCTGAACCTATTTCGTTTAAAATTAACTCTTCTTCGTTCTGTTCTTCTTCTTCAGTGCTTTCATCAACATATTCAGACTCATCATCACTAGAGTTTGACGCTTCTTCTTCAGAACCACTATTATCATCTACTACAAATCCGTCTTTAAGATATCCTTGCTTTGTTTTTTTTTCTTTTGGAACATTTGCCAATTCATCCTCTTCTTCTTCATCTTCTACTGCAGTTACAGCTAAATCTTCGAAACCGCCAAATAATTTTTCGTATATTTTCTTCCATAATGGTATTGTTAAGTCTACATATTTTTTGTCTTCCCCTTTTAGATGAGCTATAATAGCACAATTGCCGAAAAATAATTTTGTGTCAATTGGTGGTGGAAAATCGTATTTATTTTCTGTATTAGACCTACCTTCTGTCTTAGCGAAGACGCTTACAATATATTTCTTTCCTTCATGTTTAAAATTCCAGTCTACTTGTCTGACAAAGTCTTCTGCTTTTTTAAAGCCACATTTTTTATAAAGTTCCTCTTCTTTAAAATCTTTTACACTCAACATTTTTAGTGTACCATTTTTTTCTACTATTATAATGTTTAAGGGTTGAGACATTGACATAAATTACTATATTCAAAAGGTTTAAATAGTTTATTTATATATTTTATAACGTTTAATGAAAATATTTATTGATAATTATGATTTAACAAACCTAAATAATGTTATTTCTACTATAAAAAAATATTATATCAAAAAAAAGCTCGTAATGGAAATATCTAGTGAAATGGGACAATACTATATTGACGATAAAGGAATTTATAAGTTGATTTATAACGATAACAAGGTGAAACAAGTTAATAACTTTTATGGCCACTTAAATGCTTTGTTTGATTACTCGTATACGGAAAAAAGTTTCGTAAATCAAATTCCGTTTAAACATTTAGCTATGACAACTGAATTTTTTTATTTTGCTGTAAATAGCTGTTCAAAAATATTGTTAGTTATCCAATTTGCGCTAACATATAAAGATAATAATTTAGACCTTGCGAATGATTTGGTACCTATTGATTTTTATTTCGAAATTAATGAAATTAATGAAATTGATGAAATTAATGGAAATAATATAAATAATTTTTTTATTAAAGATGAATTAAATGTGTTTTTCTCTCTTTTAACTAATATCTAATTATTGTATGTTATCTTGGGCTATTCAAATTACTATTTTATCAATTATTTTAGTTTTTTTAGTGCATCACTTAATTAATTTTTTTAAATCTACGCTAACAGTTCCAAAAATTAAGGATTTAGTAAATACTCCTGCACAAAAATATGAAAATATGTTAAACATAATAAATAATCACAATAATACAAATACAAATTACAAGCAAAATTATAGAACAATTGATTTATTACCAAATCTAGACGAAACAACAAGTTTAGAATCTCTACCTACAGAAAAAGAACCTTCTATGAAAAATGAGTTGAAATCATTCCTTAAAAAACAGTTACATAGTGTCTCTTCTGGAACAGATATTTCAACGTTAGATGCTATGTCAGGTACAAATTATTATGCTGAAATATAATATAAAGAATTTAATATAATGTAAACAGTTTAAAGGTTTCGCAATAGTATAAAATAAAATAAAATATGATAAGCTACTCTGACAAAGAAATATTATTAAAAGAGTTTCCTAATGTAAAACTTTCTTATGAGAGATTAGCCCATAAGAAAGTTTATAATGCAGATTTGTATTTAGCTATTCCAGAAGGGAAAAAGGCTTTTGCATGGTTTACTACATATAAAGAAAATAATGTGTGTTTAATAATGGAACTAGAAGATAACAAGCAAATACAAAATATTAAAGTAGCTAATGCATGTTTTACAGATCAAATGTCGTATGGAACTATTCTTTATGGGACCGTTTTTAGATATTCTGAAAATGATTTTTTTTGTATTGAAGACATATTTATGTTTAAGGGTAGAGTTGTAGAAACACAAAACTGGGGGAATAAATTACATATTTTTAATGACTTGTTGAAAAATAATCTAAACTCAATTTCTTATAATAATACTTTTATTGTATTTGGATTACCTATAATATCTAATAATGTAAATGATATAATAAAGTTAACAGAAAATGTGGGATACAAAATAAATTCAATACAATTTCGGTTTTATAATAATATAAGTAATTTTTTATTTATGAATTATCGTGATTTTATTACACCACGAATTGCTTCTAAAAATGAAGTACAAACTTTAAATATAAAAAATTTGCAAAAGAGTAATTCAGACCAAAATATAATAAAACCTTTACAAAAAGAAAAAGAAAAAGAAAAAGAAAAAGAAAAAGAAAAAGAAAAAGAACGAGACATAGATATTTACGTAAACAGGCCCGTAAATAAACGTGTAAACATGAATATAATTATAGATACAAACAGAATTTCAAATTCAAATTCAAATTCAAATTCAAATTCAAATTCAAATTCAAATTCAAATTCAAATTCAAATAAAAAAGAAGCAATACTCAATGTAAAACCTGACTTGCAACAAGACATATATCATTTATACTGTTTAGGCGATAACAATACAGAAAAATATGTGGGACTAGCTAGTATTTCTGACTATAAAACAAGTGTTATGATGAATAAGTTATTTAGAATTATTAAAGAAAATGAAAATTTAGATGCGTTAGAAGAAAGCGACGATGAAGAAGAATTTGAAAATGAAAAAGAAGATTTATTCGTTCACTTAGAGAGAGAATTCAAAATGCTATGTGCCTATAACCATAAGTTTAAAAAATGGTATCCAATTAAATTAGCTGACAACAATGCTAATCTTACTTTGTCAAAAAATTTATACGTCTATTGCAAAAAAACGTTTGACAATAAATAATTATATACTAATAATATATGTCAGCTGGTTCTGGAGCTTCTAATTTGGGTTATGGAGGTACAATTCCATTCAGTAACGTTAACGGTAATTATGTAAATGTAAATAATTCTAATAATCCTGCTAATTTTGGAAGTAATGAAATTTCAGGAAATCCACCCGGACCATTACCAGGTTTAGGAGGTACAAAATCGAATATTGACGCTGCTACAGGAATTTACCCTGGTGGACTAAAAGGTGGTAGTGCAACTAAAAATTTAAGAAAAAAAATTAAAAATATTAGTAAAAAGTATAAGAAGATGAAAGGAGGAAAACGCACACAAAAAAAGCGTTTATTAAAAATTCGAACTCTTGCCAGGTCATTAGCTGGAGGGAGAAGAAAGAGACATACTAGATCTCATCGTAACCGCACACGTAGCCATAGAAGACAAAGAGGCGGATATTCACAGTATCAAAATAATATGCCGTTGACCCCGAGTTATCAAGTCGCAGGTATAAATTTACCACCGAATTTATCTGCACTCGCAAACCCTGCGCCATATACTATGTTGAGCGCAGGAGCAAACTGTATAGATAATTATAACCATTTTACAGGTTCCGGATTTCCTAGTAAAGGACATTAAATAATTTTACAAAATTAATATTTAATTTATATGTAAATGAAATAATTAGTAAATATATAAATGAGTTTTTATTAGATAATAAAAAAATTGAATTAAATAATATGAGTAATATTAGTAACAATATAACTTGTATTATTGAAGAAATGGACTTAACCAAATTATCAAAAACAGAACTTTTAGCAAAGTGTAAAGAACTTGAAATTACAAAGTGCAAGTCAAAAAATAAAGGAGAATTAATTGATATAATCAATAAAAAACTAGATAGTGATAAAGTTCTACCATTAAAAAAACAAATAGAATTTATTATTGAAGGAGATGACACAATTGAAAATAATTTATCTGATATCCAAAATGTTTCACATCTAAAAGTAAACTCTAAATATACATTGGTAGATTTATTTTGTGGGACAGGTGCATTTTCATACGCGTTTCATCAAACTAAAGAGGTAAATACTATATTTGCTAATGACATGTTGGATAGTTCAGAAGAAATATTTAATTTGAATAATGATATTAAATTAACAAAAAAAAATTTAATAGATATCAAAGATATTGACATACCTACATCAGATATATTAACAGCAGGATTTCCATGCCAGCCGTTTAGTATTGCAGGAATGCAAAAAGGCTTTGATGATGAAAGAAGTAATGTATTTTGGAAAATATTATCTATAATCAAAAATAACTCTCCAAAATTTGTCATATTAGAAAATGTTAAAAATTTACAAAGTCACGATAATGGAAAAACATTTAAAATTATTATTGAAAACTTAGAGAAATTAAATTATCACATTAAATATTCAATATTAAATACTAGCAAAATAACTGGAATACCTCAAAATAGAGAAAGAATATATATTGTATGTTTTAAAGATAAAAATTTATGTGATAATTTTGCTTTTGATTTTACAGAAGTAACTTTAAAACCAGTTCCGGAGTTTCTTGAGAAAGATATTCCTGAAAAATATTATTATAATAATTCAACAATAATATTTGATGAATTAAAAAATAGTATTACAAAACATATTTCAACAAATACAATTTATCAATATAGAAGATATTATGTAAGAGAAAATAAAAATAATGTATGTCCTACATTAACAGCAAATATGGGCGGAGGTGGTCATAATGTTCCAATAATTTTAGATGATAAAGGTATTCGTAAAATTACACCAAGAGAATGTTTTAATTTACAAGGTTTTCCTAGTGACTATAAGTTACCTATTATGTCTATGAGTAAGTTATATTCATTAGCAGGAAATGCCGTATCAGTTCCTGTAGTAAAATTAATAGCAAATAAGATTATGGAATTAGTTTAACTTTACACACTTTACATACTTTACATACTTTACATACTTTACATACTTTACATACTTTACATACTATAAATTTTGTCAACATATTTTTTTTGTAAAATTTCTGGTTTGAAACGTAGTTCCACTCTTTTTTTTGATTTATATAAATTAACTTTACCAATTTCAGAATCTATAAAATTATCTACAATTATATTGACACATTCCTTTTTTTTTCCTTCAACAAACCCACCCGAACTAACAAAGTTAATTCTTGAAATATCAATTTTTAAGCACGCTAAATATATATCGCTGTTTGTAGATATATAAGCTAATATATACATATCCGTTAAATTTTTATCATCTTTTACATTTTCTAATTTGTTTTTATAATCATTCATAAATAATTCTACTGCTTCATCATCGTTCTTGTCTTTAAATAATAAATCTAAATTAGAACCTGATGATTTGAAATTTTGAATAATAGACTTTTCATTTGACATGCTACCATTCATAATAACACACATCGCGTCAATTCCTTCATTATTTTTAGTTTTAACGTCCATTCCACAATGACCACGGCCGATCTCATAACCACCGCTTGACATTGCTGTAAAATATTCACTAAATTCATCCTCAATATAAGGAGACCTTTTTGTAGATTCGTAAAATGGTTTTCTAGGAGCCATATAATTAGTAATTTCTTCTTTTATTTTATCTATATTTATGGATCCTGGAATAGGACATAATGTCAATACGTTTGTTTCTTCTTTCAAATTTTTATCAACAATATTGTAGTTAATTATTGGTTGTTCCATTCTCTTACTGTATTATAATAAGTATTTTATTTATAAAAAGCATTTCAAATTTTTTATAAATAATTAAATAATATATTTGCCTAAACATAAAAGCGAAGATTTCAAAATGGACAATAAAAAAAACAAAAAGCAATATTTTTGAAGTTTGTAAATAAAATTATTTTTTTGGCATTAATAAACATTTACCGCAAAGATATTTATCTTTAGTTTCTTTTTCTGTTTCTGTTTTAAATTCTTCGTCGGTGTCTGAATCATTTGTAATACTATTGTCTGTAGAACTATTGCTTTTTTGAGATACAGTTTTTTTTGCTGATAAATTTGTATTACTTTTTATTTGACAATTTAGTTTTGGCTCATAGATAACTTTCCACTTACTCCTATCTGATACATAATTTTTGCTTGTTGTATAAATTATTTTGTAATTTTCTCTTTTATAAAATGTTTTTCTTTTTCGCCATTGGTTTTGAAACAAATTGTGGCTGTCTATAATGTCAACAACAATTGGACTGCTGTGTTTCTCTCTAAGTATACGTCCTACACTCTGTTCTATATCTGTTTTTGGAGTAGCCATTATAAGAGTTGTAAGCGTTTTTATGTCGAGAGCTTCTGCAGCCATAGAATATGTTGCTATTACAACTTGTTTGCTTTCAGTTTCTTTTAAAGCGGCTTCTTTCATCCCACCAACATAATATCCTACTGTTGCTATATTTCTATGATGTATAGCGTCATGTAAATATTTTAATATATTTTTATTATGTGCTAATATCATAACTTGTTGTTTTGGGTTTATTGTTAACATATCACTCAATACTTTTAATATAAATTCGTTTCTGCGATTATATTCACATAACTTTGATATCATTGAACTATATGCTGGGTTACCTCTATAGTCAGTCTTGACTTCGTTAAATTCTTCATCATCTACTTGATATTCTATCGCATGAACAGTTACTTCTCTTTCTTCATCACGTTTGCCTTTAAATATAACATCACCTAGAAACATTTTGAATACAGGTGTCGTACCATCTTTGCGGTTCATTGTAGCCGATAGTCCAAGCATATATTTTGTTACTAGCTTAAATAGTGATCTTGAAAATACCTCGCTCGATATATGATGCACCTCGTCGATAATTGTTAGACCAAAACTATCAAATACTGAAGAAGGATATTCTTTCGTTGACAAACTTTGAAGCATACCTATGACAATATCTTTATCTTCAATGTCAATAATTTGTCCTTGAATTTTACCAATCCGTGCTTTAGGTAAAAATTGCTCTATTCTCTCTATCCATTGGTTCATTAAAAATTCTTTATGTACTATTATGAATGTTTTTTTTTTGATTAATGATACTATTTTAAGAGATAAAATTGTTTTTCCAAAAGCACAAGGTAACTCCAATAGTCCACCGCCATATTTAACGTCTATACAATGTTGTATATATTTGTTTACGACTGGCTCCTGATAATCGCGTAGGTTACCGGCAAATTCTAAATCAATGTTTACGCCTTCACTTACTTTATATTCTTTAGGCAACCCAAATTTTTCTATACCATAATAATGCGGAACATAAAATTTATTTGAAGACTCGCGGTATGCCGGAAAGGTTTTTTGGTCTCCATTTGCATGACCACAATCTCTAAGCGTAAAAGGTTTAATTGTTAAGTCGTTTCTTAACTGTTTTTGCTGTTCTAGGGTCATTTCATTTTTGGCTATAGTATATCCTTTTTGACCTAAATATGTATTTAAATTCATTATTTTTGTTTATATTATTTAGTAATTATTGTTTATATTATTTTGCTTAAGTTTTTTGGAGCATTACAAATAAAATCTATCAATATGATATATGGATAATATTTCTGATTTATTTAAAAAAGAACATACAGGCCAACTTATTTTATTGGTTTTATTTGTTGTTTATTTAGTTATGGGCTATAACACTCCTGAACCTATCGCTGGACTAGTTGATACTTTAGTAGGTAAAATAGTTATTTTTATTGTTGTAATCTATTTATTTTTACATTCTAATCCGCTTTTAGCTGTAATTTCTTTGTTTGTTGCATTTGATTTAATAAGACGTTCTTCTGCCACTACAGGTATAAGTGCTTTACAAAAATATGCCCCATCAGAACAGAAAAAAATGTCACAATTTAATGCATATAATCAATTTCCATATACTTTAGAACAAGAAGTTGTTAAAAAAATGGCTCCTGTTGTCCAATCAGGCTCATCTTTGTCTCAAGCATCATATAAACCTCTATTAGACAATATACATGATGCGTCGCCTTTATCTGGATTAAATTAGACGACTTAAGATTAAGTAGGTTTATTTAGACCTGGAATAAAATTTGGATATTGTATGTTTTTACCTGTTATCAAACTATATACGACAGCTATAACTATAAATAATATTATAAATCCTATAAACGCTAACATTGTTATTATAACTGGATTATTTAACATAGATCCTAAATCAAACGATACTGCTGGCTTTTCATATTCTACAGGAACTTCATCTTCTGAAGAACCTGTTGGTTGGCAAGATATATAAATACCATCACCCTCTGACGACCCCGATGTATTTGGACCGTTTGAATTGAAAAATAGTTCGTTTCCAGGTGTTGGCAAGGGAAATGCCTTGATTATACTACTTAACGTATTATAATTTGCGCTACTTAACGGTATTGCATCTGACGATTGAAATACTATCCAGTCAGTATTTTCATTCGCACTATAACTGAAAAATGGTTTTTTAGGAATTATATTATCTAGTGTAAAGTCGCTAATATTTAAGTTCATTGTTTCATTTTCACTTGGAATATTATTTCCAATATTGTATATAATATTGTTTATTAAATTTGCTGTATTACTGGCTTCTCCTGACTTAACTATTGGTACTCCGACGAAAAATTGTTTTCCTCCTGATACGGGGGTATGTTCTACTACAACTTCCGCTGACACAGTAGCACCATTAAATAAATGTATTGAAGGACATGCGATAAAAACATTTGTAACATTATATTTTTTATTATTATACAAAACAGGTGAGCTATTACTGTCATCACATTTTAAATTTATATAAACACCTTTATTTTCGGCTACGACATTCGTTTCTGGGTATTTAAAATTATATGAACACTTTAAATCACATTTACCTTGGACGTTTTGACTTGATATATTGATATTTTGTAAATTATCTGTCATTTATATAAAGTATATAAATAAAAATATTAATTTATTTATATAGAAATGAAATTAACTA
>Ga0114980_10000186_pt1 | contig 42217 bp, 54 predicted proteins | sample S_140806_EF_Meta_FD_87018 | JGI IMG/M metagenome (GOLD analysis project Ga0114980, IMG submission 87018) | Freshwater microbial communities from Lake Simoncouche, Canada to study carbon cycling - S_140806_EF_MetaG | ecosystem: Environmental > Aquatic > Freshwater > Lake | place: Lake...
AAAGGGAAGTCCGGGAAATGGTTCTACTATTACAAATGTGTGAAGCCGCATAACAATTTGTCTGCTCGGAAGGCGCATGATCAACTGGGTGATGCGCTCAGCTATCTTTCTCTTCCATCCAACCTTGTAGTGGGCATTAAAAGGTGGGCTGAGCAGACCATGGAAGCCAGGCTCAAAGAGAACACAAAACTGCTGGAGGCAAAATCTCGAGAACTTAATCAGCTGGAGAAGCAGATGCATTCCCTGGAAGAGAAGTACATCGCTGACAAGATCCAGCATGAGACGTATTTCCGGTGGCATACAGAGTTCAATCAGAAGCGGGTGGACCTTCGGTACCAAATGGACAAACTAAGCCAGGATCAGAACCAGGCATGGCTTCTGCTACGTTCTGAGCTGTCCAAGCTCACGGATATGAAAGGGGTGTGGGATAAGGCAGGAACCATCCAGAAGCAAAGCCTCGTTTCTCAGGTGTTCGATAAGCAATTGTATTACCGTGAAGGGGTCTATCGAACACCCTACATCATGCCCATCTTCCTGCGCAACACATTGATTTTAAAGGAAAAAAACCTCCTGATTTACGAGAAATCAGAAGGTTTTTCGATGGAAATCCCATCAGGTGGAGCTGGCGGTATTGTAATCGAACACCTCACCCGCTTCCTGGAACTGATCCGGAAGATAGCCTAATGTATAAACTGGGGAAAAACCGACTGACAATCAATGCATAGCGTGGGTATATTAGAGTCGTGAGGACATTTGCGGTTAATATTCCTACGAAGCCTTACCTGCGTAAATACATCCATAAACGCTACGGACATCCTATCCCCTTGAACCATCGTACCCTGATTGGGTCCGTTATCCTATCATACTTGCAAAAGAAGGTGTATTCCGATAGGTCCTCACAGGAGGATCTCCGGAATACCTTTTCCCAGTTCACTGAGCGCATTGAATGCGTGATCCCTCAGAACGAAGTTATCTGGGGTACTGGTGGCCTGAACATCGAAGTTGCCAAAGTGCTGGTCATTAACCGATACTTTGGGAATCAGTTTGAAGAAGATCTCTACCACTTTTGCCAGCGCAATATTACACCGGGCCGGTATGCCGGTTATGACCGCGCCCTGGATCTTTTTGCCAAGCGGTATGATATCGAGTTTGAAGAGGATATCACCTTTGAAGCTTTGAAGAAAATGGAGTACCGGTACCGAAAATCTTTGGAGCAAAATTTAACCGCAATTGTCCCGCCGTCTGGCAGCCACACACAGATGTCAATTTTCGCGTGAACGGCTGTTAATCCTGTCCTTTCCCTCGCATAAATAATCTACCAATTTACACCCATGAACCAGTGGGTGCAGTTTGATTCTTTCCCAAAAGGTCCGGTGACTACCGGTCAGATCTGCGCGGTATATGGAGTTCCTGTGGACTGGATCGTTCAGTTCCCTGAGTTCAACCCGCAAACCCAATACCTCCAGGGGGATATCATCCTGGGCTACCAAAAGACCTGGCTTCGGTTTGTCCCTGCTGCCACCAGGAAAGTTTTTCGGGAGGCCAGCAAATCACTAAAAGGCAGGCCATACTGGGATCAAAGCCTTGGCTTTAAAATCAACTGGCAGTCTGGTCTTACTCACGTCAAAGCTTCCAACATGGTCAATCACCGGTGGGTGTTCATGGTCAAGGAAGCAGGCACTGGTCAGTACTACGTGATTGGCAAGCCTCCGGTGGGTGCTGAGATTGCTATTTCCTACTCCAATGAGCAGGGAACGGTCACTGAGTTTTCAGCTTCATTCCAGGCATTGCATCGGGCTCCGCTTTATACCGGCGTGAATAGGTCAGTGATCCGCTTAGTGGACGCGCAAGGAAATTTCATAATCGATGCGGAAGGGAACTATGTCTGTTCAATTGGCCCTGCTGTAGGGCTTCCTGATATACCAACAGTCGGAGACTTCACCACCGGCGATTTTGATTTCACTAACAATGATTTTATAGTACCATGAGTGATAAACTTATAAGCCAGTACGAAGAGGATATCCCACAATCAGTGGATTTCGTTCTTTTTGACAAAGGTGACGGCTTTTACAAAAAGTCGCAGGTCGGCAATTTGGGAGTATCTGGTGGAGGTGGTTCTGCTTCAACACTTTCTACGCCATCATTGAGCGTGTCAGTTATCAGCGCAACGCAGATAAATCTTTCCTGGACAAACGTATCAAATGAAAGCAGCTACCAGCTGCAGCGCTCAACCAATGGCCTCTCATGGACTACCATTGCTACGCCAAGTGTTGACAACACAAGCTATAACGATACTGGTCTCACAGCATCAACGCTATATTATTACCGGGTAAAAGCCGTAGGTAATGGATCTACATTCCTGGATTCAGGTTATGGAAGCGGTAGTGGCACAACCAGCTCAACAAGTTCAACGCCGCTCAGCACGCCTTTGTCTTTTGCCGCTACGGTCATCAGCTCAACGCAAATCAATCTCACTTGGGGGGATGTTGCCAATGAAGACAGCTATCAGCTGGAATGGTCTCCCAATGGATCATCAGGATGGACGCAGATCGGTGGAACTATTGCAGCAGGGGCAACTTCCTACAATCATACAGGGCTCACTGGCTCTACTGCATACTATTACAGGCTTCGAGCGATTGGTTCAGGCATATACAGCAACTCTGCTTATGCCACAACCAACGCCACCACAAGTGCAGCAGGCCCATCTCTGGAAGCGCTGACTTTCCCAACAGTAACAGGTTCGCTGACCAATACTTCAGGTGTTTGGACAAGCGGTGCCGGCAGCTGGGATACCAACAGAGGTCTTTCTGGGAAGAAACTGGCTTCAGGGCAAAATGGATACATCCAGTTCCAGTATGACGCATCTGATGGTCAGAACTCAATGCTCGCTTTCAATTTATCCAATGCGAATGACATCTACACAAGCTATGAGGTAGGTATTTGGCTGTCTGGTGGTACTGGTTACTTTATAGACAACGGTACAATTGGCGGTCTTGGTGCGGCGACAGTGGGAGACTGGTTCAGGATCAACAGGGTAGGCTCTACAATTACGATACAATCGTCTAGCAACTCGGGATCAAGCTGGACAACACTGCGCAGCTGCTCTTTTTCATCAACTGCAGATTTGTTCATCAACATAAATATCAACGGTGATTCAACTGGCAAGATGTACTATCCTAAAGGCTTTAATCTTACTAACGCTTAATGGGTGCCAAAAGATGAGTATCAGGCACTTTCATAGCGTGAACAAGGCAGATTCAGGGCCGGCGTTCTCTTTTACGAATGCCAACCTGGTGTTTGACGGCAATAGCTGGACAAACTACGGAGCTCCGTGTTTTTCTGGCGAATCATATGGCAGTGGGGATAAGTACCCCAACCAGCTACTGGCTCTTTCACCTTGGTCTTCCAATGGCGCAATCATAAATAACCGGGCTACATCTGGACAAACTACTGGGCAGATGATTTCTGGTGGAGCGTGTGCCATGGACGGGTCAGGAGTACGCGGTAATTCGGCGGCGTATGTCGATTCCCAGCTTTCGCTCACCCGTCCTAATATTCTGGTAGTATGGGAAGTGGGGAACGACTTATTCTTTAATGGAAATACAACTGATGCCTATAACAGGCTGGTAAGCTATTGCAGTGCTAGAAGAACAGCAGGCTGGAAGGTGGTGGTAGGTACTCCTCTTTTCAGGCAATACCTCGCGGGCCCAACTCCTGCAGGCGATACGTGGCCCCAGTACAATACAAAAATATCAAATGTCTGTGGCCTCATACGGTCTAACTGGTCAACGTTTGCTGATGCACTGGCAGATATGAATGCGGCTCCACAGCTAGATGATCCATTGGATGGAACATATTTTGTTGATGGCGTTCACCCGAGTGGAGCTGGGCGTGCTGTAGTGGCTCAAATTGTTTCTAACGCAATTTTAACAATCAACTGATGTCATACAAGCAGAGGAATACATTTAAATCAGAAACATCGGGAAAATTTACTTCCGGAGTAAATCCTTGGACGGGCCAGGAGGTTGAAGATATGGGGATTGATATTGGCGATTCTGTGCAATGGAATGATGCGCAGCTATCACTGACAGATGCTTCAACTATTACCTGGAATTATGCTCAGGGTGGAGAAGCCGTGGTGACAATCAATGGCAATAGAACGCTTTCAATCACAAATCTTCCTTCAGACAGGGTTGTTTATGGAGTATTGGTTGTAATTCAGAGCGGTAGCGGTGGGTTTAGCCTTTCACTTCCCAGTCCTCAATACAAGACAACAATTGGCACATTGTTAACCGGAGCTGGAGCAGTAAGTGAAGTATCATTTCGATGGAGTGGATCCGCTTTCAGTTTTAAAATTTCATAAATGGCACGACCAAAAGGAATATCTAGCACAACATTGTATGGAATCGTAATGATAGTCAATGCTGCATTATTCGGGGCAATGCTTGCATTTAAACTGATCGACCAAAACGTATTTCTTGGAGGCGTTACTATTGGTACGACTGCTGCAGGTGGTATGGCTGCATACAAAGCAGAAGACGCTAAGAAAAGCCAAGAGCAGATTGAAGAACTGAGGCGTGTTATTGATGAATTAAAAAAGCAGGTAGAAGAATTTAAGAACAAACAATGATACTCAAGATGAGCGATGATAACATCAGTTTTACGTTTGGTAGTTTGCTAGCTGCTATCCCTGCTATTAGCTGGCTGTGGCCATTGCAGCTTCATGCTATGGATGCCGGTAGCATGGCAACTATTTGGATTATCAAGATATTCGGCACAATCATTCTGGGCTTCTTGGGTGGTCTTACGGGTATGTTTGGGAAAGACGTATACAGACTTATAAAAACAAAACTACGTGAAAATAAAAATTTGGGCAGTAATCGCAGCGGCGGCGGTGATTCTAGTGATAGCATTGACGATCAGAGCTTGTAAACATGAGCCGATTAAGGACAATACGCAGCAGGTAATCGACTCACTGAAAGACGTAATCGAAAGAAAGGATATCGAGATCCAAAAGCTGGACGAGATCATTACCCATTACGCTCACGAGTACGATTCAACAGCTAAGGTTAACGACAGCTTACAGGACCGGGGAGTAAAGACGGTAATCAAATACAAGACGATCCGGTTACAAACTGATACCAGTAGGATTATAGAGGTATGTGATTCTCTTGCTACCGAATACGAAGAGTTTATTTTCCAAACCAAGGAGACGATCAAAGCAGCTGACAGCCTGATGACGGCCCAAAGCACACAGATCGGGGAGTATAAGATCCAGAACGATGCATTGAAAGCCCTGGTCAAAAATCTGGAAGAGCGCATTGATCAACAGAAGGAAGAGATCGATAATTGGAAGAAACTTGCCAAGCGGAGAGGTCGAAAGATTGAATGGTAACACGTAAAAATCAACACTATGGATACAGTTAAGAACATTGGAAGGGTATTGCTCTTCTTGGCAATTGTGGTACTCCACATTTACTTCAGTAGAGAGGCGCTGATCTGGAGCTGGATCACACCTATTCCCGCAGCTTTTCTCTTTACAGCTGCAACATATGGCCTGGGTGATATCGCCAAGCCCTGGAGTGCACCGTCTGACCAGGATGGAGTGATCAGGCGCAATGGCAGCCGGTATATTCTGCTGTTCCTCGCCATCGCTTTGTACGTCATCGGATTCATTGACAGGGGATGATCTGGATATACATCATATCAGCTGCCATTCTCAACGCCCTGATGGACATCATGGAGAATGAGAACTTCTTCAGTTCCAGGCTATCAAAGCTGAACCAGAAATTCTGGTACAAGCGGGAGAGCTGGAAGCACGCGAAGAAGGTCTTTGGGTGGAAGTTTGACAGCTGGCATGTTGCCAAATCATTGATGGTGATGGTGCTGCTATGGGCAGTTGCTGATTCAGTGATCCAGTGGCTGATCCTGGGTGCAGTCTGGAATTTCGTTTTTGGTATCACCTATAAATTCCTAAAGAAATGATGCTTGTGATTATTCTTCTGGCTGCTCTTTTTTTCATCATCAAATTCCTATCCGATGAATCTGGATCTGGTAAAAAAAGGTGACCGGTTCAAACCGTACTGGAAAACTGAACTTCCCAAGGCTGGGATCAATACTCCCTTAAGGCTTGCTGCCTACTTCGCGCAGTGTGATCATGAATCCATGGGTTTTACGGCGGTAACCGAAATCCTGAACTATTCCGAAGATGGGCTGATCAATACCTTCCCAAAGTACTTCTCCAGGATGCCTGGTACCGGCAAAGCCCATGCCGCCCAATATGCCCGGAAGCCGGAGAAGATTGCCAACCTGGTATATGCAAACCGGATGGGCAATGGCAATGAAGCATCAGGGGAAGGGTGGAAGTATCGCGGGCGCGGCATCATCCAGCTCACTGGTAAGTCAAACTATGCAGCCTATTCTCCTTTGGCAGTGATCAACCCGGATATCGTTTCCCAGCCTGAGCATGCCGTGAAATCATCAATCTGGTTCTGGACAAGCCGCAACCTCAACAGGCTTGCAGATGTCGGTGATACCGTTAGCATCACCAGGATCATCAACGGAGGCGTGAACGGGCTATCACACAGACAACAACTTTACCAACAGTACTTAACGATTTTCAAATGATGCAGTCTAAAACAACATTCGTACATAGCTGGGTAAACGGATTCTGGGAATACTACCCAAATGATTGGGACAAGGTAAAGAAGCTCCCATTAGTGGTTTACTTCCACGGCTTGGGAGATACGTTCCCAAAGAAAAGTTTACAAGCTTATTCTGACATCGCACTCCCGTTAAAGATTAAACAAAGCGGTATGCCATTTGATTGCATCGTATTCATGCCGCAGCTAAACCGTGATTGGGCAGGCGGTGGTACCATTCAAAACATCATTGATTGGGCTATCAAGAATTACCCGGTTGATAGCAATAGGGTATATCTGACAGGCTTATCTATGGGAGGTGGATCAATAATGGATTGGGCAGAGCAAGGCCGCATTTCATCGGTTGCTGCAATGCTTCCAATATGCCCGGCATCGTGGTTCACTACCCGATACTCACAACCATACATCGATAACAATATTCCGATCCGGTTTTACCACGCGGAAGATGATGATGTTGTTGATCCATCATCTTCAAAGTCTTGGATGGACGGCCTAAACAATTTAGGCATCAATCCAAAGGTAGAACGTGTGTTGTATCCCACCGGCAGGCATAACATTTGGGATAAAGTTTATAACGATATCAATGCATGGAATTGGTTATTCGCTCAAAGCAAAGCAACCCCTAAAACTGTAGAGGCTGAGTTCAGCTTCCCTGGCGGAAAGTATATTCTTTACTCGGATAAATCTTGGATCAAGCAATAAAACAGTTCCTGTGAAAACGGGCCATAAAGCTACTGCTGTTGCCTAGTAGTTAGTCTGTTGGTTTGGGCCGGGCCTTTTCAGGCCTGGCTTTTTTGTCCTTTCCATACAGGGAAATCATGATGAATTTGAGGCGCGGTTTACAATACGCATAAAAAATGTGGCAAATCTTGGTATAGTAGAATACTTAGTCGTAGCTGGAGGAGGTGCTGGAGGCGGTTCGGGAGCAGGAGACGCCTATGGCTCAGCTGGAGGTGGAGCTGGTGGACTAAGAACTGCCACTGGTCATACTGTAACCGCTCAAAACTATAGCATTACAGTCGGTGCTGCTGTGGCTGGAACAGCTTTGTCTGCAAATGGGGCAAATGGCAATAACTCAGTCTTTGACACCATAACAGCAACTGGTGGCGGTGGCGGCGGTCGCTCTTCGACTGGCGTTGGTTCCGCAGGCAATAACGGTGGGTCTGGTGGTGGTGGTGCTGGTGATAATGTAGGCAGGGCTGGCGGGCTAGGCAACACTCCAGCAACGACACCGTCGCAAGGCAGTAATGGAGGCGCAGGTAAAGGTAATACAAGCAACGGATCAGGTGGCGGTGGCGGCGGCGCGTCTCAAGTTGGTGCGGCGGCAACAAACCAAGGAAATGGTGGTAATGGTGGTGCTGGAACACAAAGCTCTATAACTGGAACATCTCTATACTATGCCGCTGGTGGCGGTGGTGGAGCGTATTCAGGCACTAAAGGAACAGGTGGCTCAAGCATTGGTGGTGATGGAGGAGATAACGTCCCAACAGCTCCGACATCTGGTTTAGCAAATACAGGTTCAGGTGGTGGAGGTTGTGCAGGACATAGCAGAAACCAAACATCAGGAGGTGGTGCATCTGGTATAGTAATCATTCGCTACAAAACAGACGGTTCAGATGGAATAGATGCCTCGTTAACCACAGGTGGTACTAAGACGACATCGGGTATATACACTATACATACGTTTACCGCAAATGGAACATTTACTGTTGTTTTAAGTAGTGGTACAATAGGTGTGCTGAGTGGTTCAACAACCGGCGCCAGTGCTGGTACTTCTTCAGCATCGGCCTTGGCAATTGCCACAGCCAACACAGGTGGATCATCTGCTGGTCAATCAACCACCTCAGCACAGGCGCAGGCGCTTGGTGGATCAAGCTGGGTAAAGCATGCCAACAGCCCATTGGCCACAAACATTGGCGGGTATTGGATGTTTACACCAGCAGGCGCTGGTCCTGAAACACCCATGTTGATTTGCTTGCACGGTTTAGGAGATCAAGGCGATGGAAGCTCATCGCAACTTGACTTGATTATCACCCATGGATTTGCCAAGTTGATCAATGATAGATTGAACACCGCTCTTGCATTTCAGGAAAACATTATTTGCATTTTCCCGCAGTACATTGGCACACCGATTTCAGGGTACTACATACAAAACATGATTGATTATGTGAAAGCAAATTTCACATTTGATCATACAAAGCTGCATTTATCTGGGTATTCCAATGGCGCCGCATGCGTTGTAAACTGGTGGGAAGTAGGTAATCTGGAGGACGTGGCTAGTTGCTCACTGGTAGCAACTTCATTAGGATATAGCTCAACGGCTGCTCCAAGGGTTAAAGCTGTAAACATGCCATGCCTATTCAACCATGGAACGCTGGATACAGGGCTTACAGATTTCCAGCAGTCTGTTGGTTGGAGAGATGGATTAAATGCTCTTGGCATCAGTCCTTTGGCAGTGCTCGATGATATGCCAGGAGAGTATCACAACGTGGACATAACAGTGTATGATTGGACATGGTACAACCCGGTCAGTGGATTAACACAACTTCAATGGCATCTGCAGTACCAAAGAGTGCCTGGCACAGATACCTCTGGATCTGCTTCCGGCACATCTACTGCCACTGCTACCGTAAGGGCTACCATCAACACTACAGCTGTTGCATCCGGCACATCCTCAGCATCTGCAGCTGCCAGGTCAATAGCATCAACCACCGGCGCAGCATCAGGTACATCTACGGCAAGCATTTATATTGGCATTACAACCATCAATACATCAGGAGCTTCTTCTGGAACATCTGCAACATCTTTGTCTGTCATCGGCAGGGCAAATGTTTTGGCCGCAGCTTCTGGCACTACAATATCCCAGGCACTTGCCATAGCAATTTGTAATACAGCCGCGGCTTCTGGTGGGTCATCTGTAGCGTTTGCGTTGTCGCAGTATGCCACTATTGTAAACACTTCCGGGTTGGCTGATGGGGTATCATCGGCTTCCTTGAACGCCTTCGGCCTATTAATTATTCCACAGATTATCAGCGCATCCAGCCGAATCAGATCTACAAAGTCCGGTGACAGCATTATTTCTTCAACCTTTAACGCTTATTCAAAAATATGAGCTACTACGCAGGTGATTCATACACGCTTCTAAGACTTGACACAGGTATCTCCCTCGTTGGGGCTACCGTCACAAGGATACTTTACAGAAAGCCCAATGGTCTCAAAGGATTTTGGACGGCCACCCCTTCCGGCACTGCCCTTCAGTACCAGCTGATCAACGGAGATATAGATCAGCATGGGATATGGGAGATACAGGCATATGTGGAAGTAGGTAGCAAGAAAGCGCTAGGAAAAATTGTAGAGATCCATTTCGATAAACCTTTAAATCAGTAACAATGAGCAAGTCAAATTCCCTGGAGAACGATTTTCTTCTTCTCCTTTTCAACAACACCAATGCAGCACTGGTTGGTGATGCCACCGGTCTGAGGGGTTCTGTCGCAGCCGGCAGCCTTTTCATCTCTCTTCACACGGCTGATCCTGGTGAGGCGGGCACGCAGGCAACAAGTGAAGCCACATACGGATCGTATGCAAGGCAGGCCATCCCGCGTTCCGTTGCAGGGTTTACGGTAGCGGCTAACCTTGTGAGCAATGCCGCTGCGATCACGTTCCCTCCTGCATCATCTGGAACTCAGACGGTCACGCATTTTGGAGTAGGTACGGATGCTTCCGGCGCAGGCAAGCTGTTGTACAAAGGTGCACTCACGCCATCCATCGCAGTAAGCACTGGGGTTTCTGTTAACATCCCTGTTGGAGACCTTGATATCACTGAAGATTAATCCTGTCCTTTCCCTTTTTTTTAATCCTTGCAATCTTTGATCCGATGATTCAGATTCTCAGGCAATTGTTGAACACTAAATGGCTCATGGAGCCCACTGCTGCAAAGCAATGGAGCGCTGTGGCCATACAGTTTTTGAATGGGGATCTGTCACCAGAAGCCTTCACTCAGCGTAAGCAGGAGATCATGGCCGCCGTGCCAGTGAAGTGGGATGTAAGAAGAGGCGACTATTCCAATTTCATGCGTGCCGATGAGAGTGGGAACTACTCGCCCAAGGGCCCTGTACAGATCGTAATGATTGATGGTCCTGTGATGAAGTATGACTACTGTGGTGCTGCCGGTACCATGACCATGGGTCAGGCAATCATGGCGGCCAATCAGGATGATTCAGTTCAGTCCATTGTGCTCTACATGGATTCGCCTGGTGGATCAGTTGACGGCACTGAAGCTTTGGCAAACATTGTCAAGGGATCACAGAAGCCGGTGGTTGCATATGTCAACAGCATGATGGCCAGCGCTGCATACTGGATCGGTTCAGGAGCTAAGATGATCGTGAGCGATGGGTCCAACAAAGGGTTCAACGCTACCATCGGTTCCATCGGTACCATGGCCAGCTGGATTGATCGCAAAGGGATGTATGAGAGGCAAGGCGCTGTGGTGCATGAGGTGTACGCCACCGATTCCACAGATAAGAACGGTGACTTCCACAAGATGAATCAGGGCGATTATACGCAGCTCATTCAGGAGGTCCTAGATCCACTCAATGAAACTTTCCTGAGCGCGGTGAAAGAGAACAGATCCGGAAAGTTGAACTTGGAAAAAGAGAACGTGCTGAGCGGGAAAACGTACAATGCCAAAGAGGCCATGAAGTTTGGCCTGATCGATAAGATAGGATCCTTCGAAATGGCAATCAAGGAATCCCTTACCCTAGTTAAAAAACAAAAAAAGATGGAACAATCAGTGACCGCATTTACACGCACTCTCACGGCATCAAAGGCTGAAGCTTTTGAAGTTGTGGAGAACGGGTTTCTTCTGACAGAAGAGAACCTGAACAACATTGAGGCTCAACTCGGCAGTCTGGAAACTGCTGCTGCAGAAGCTGGCACCATTGCCACCGATGCTCAAACGGCATTGCAAGCAGCCAATGACCAGAACACTCAGCTCACCGCTGACCTGGCCACTGCAAACAGCCGTATTGCAGAACTGGAAGCGCAGGTGGAGAAGATGAACCCGCTGACGCTTGCTCCGGTAAACACCAACAAAGCTGCTGATAGCTTTTCGGATAACCCTGAGGATAAATACCTCACCAGCTATGACCTTGAGAAGAAGGCTCAGCTGGCCAGAATCAAGTAATTCATACACTTTAAAAACTAAAAAACACAGATCATGCCAACTCCCGATCTTTCCGCGTTAACCAGCTCGTTTGTTGAGCGCGGTCCGTCAATTTTCGAAAAGAACCTGCTCAACTGGAACCTTCGTGGTCAGGGCGTTCAGGTTCGTACCAATGTCAACGCCCCTCAGGCAATGACCAAGCTCAGCGCAGTGGGCAACCCACGCCCTTACACCGCTGCTGATGCGTTGACTACCGGCCCGAAATTCACTGACAGGGTGCTGACCGCATACCAGTCAAAGTGGGATTTCGATTTCGATGCCGAAGAATTCAGGAACACATACCTGGCTAACCAGGATGGTGCACCGTTCTATGAGCAGTCTTTGAACCACATCTCCAAGGCCTTCTTGGATGAGGTGCTCAGGAACTCATTGTATCTGGGTGTACGTAACGCTTCTGGCACTACCTCCGCAGCCATCGCAGATGGTTGGGGAACATCCATTGCGGCTTTGATCACAGCAACAACCTTGAGTCCCGTTGTTACCGGTGCGATCACCGATGCCAACGGTGTTGACAAGTTCGAGCTGATGGTGACCAACGCCCCCACCTGGATGCGTGAGAGAGGATTCATCATTTATTGCTCCTACGCGAAGTTTGACAACTTCCGTAAGCACTACCGTACCGCGTACAACTTCCAGTTTGACAAGAACGCGGAAGGCCGGTACAAGATGGACAACTTGAACGTTGAGATCCGTCCTGTATCCTGGATGGGTACCTCCAGCCGTCTCATTGCGACTTTGCCAGACAACCTGGTGTTCGGTACAGACGCTGAGCGTGTACAGGTAGCCGCTTCACAACGCAGGAACATCATCGAGGTTCGCTTGATGATGCCCATTGGCACACAGATCCAAGATCTGGAGGCTATCCTGGTGAACGATCAAGCATAAATCAATTAACCATAAGGGTGCCTACGGGCACCCTTTCAAACTACTACCATGGCAAAAGCAAACAAAGCCCCAAAACCTGCAGCAGATGTTGCAGAAGCTGCGCAAGCAGAAGCGCCCAAAGCGGGCCAGAAATTCACCGTTGATGAGAAAGACTATGTCTACGCCATCGCGAAGTTTAACGTGCCAGGCATCGGAGAGAGGACTTCCCTGGAAGCCGCTACTGATGATACACAGTACGAAGAGCTGGGTGGTAAAACCATCAATGAGTTCCTGGTATCGGTGAAGGCAGGGGTGATTGAAGAAGCATAATTCTTACCATTAAAACTTAATACAGTGCCTTACAATTTTGGAAATATCAACACAGCAGTTGTCGGTGCCGCGGATGTAAAGCCCGGGCATTCTGACATTGCGCTGTTCGCTCCACTGGCAGATTTCACCGTCATCCAGAAACCAGCCACCTGGGCCGCTGCCGGTGATTTCAAAAAGATCAATACGGCTCACACCTTTCCTGCCCTTAAAGGGTTTTCTCAGCTGAAGGCTAAATCTGGTGCAGTGCGCCAGGAAGGTTCTGCAGCTGTTGGTGAAAAGGGTGGACTGGTTCCGAACTATCAGTACATCATCACCATCAAAGGTCACTCTGCCGTCATTGAAGAATGGCTGGAGCAAGTGATGAACGAGGATGGCATCTGGCTTTTCAATGATCCTACATGCGGCGTTAACTACTACGTCCAGCTGGGCTCTGAGTGTAACCCTGCACAAGTGAGTGCATACACTTCAAAGAGCGGAAGCCGGAACGATGGTGGCGTCCGTGAGTACGAGATCACCATCCAGAGCGCAGACAAGTACTGGTATGCTGGTGCAGTGACCGTCAAAGCATAAACCAATCAATCAATAAGGGTGCCTACGGGCACCCTTCACAAAACTACTACCATGGCAAAGGCAACATCATCATTTCAGTTCAAGCATCCGGAGGTAGCAAAGAAGTACCAACCGGTTGAAGTTCCTGCAGACTTCAAGATCAGGGTTCCCCAAGCGAATTGGCCTGCCAATGGAGATCAAGGATGGTTTTCTGAGATCACCCTGGAGGTGGCTGATCAGCTCATTAAAGAGAAGTACAACCGTCTGTCTCCCGTTGAGTAAAACACATCAGTTTTAACGTTTTTTTCCCAATGAAAGGCCGCAGTAATTGAGTAACATCGCAGGCTCAATTTATACCATATGAGAGCACTCAGCTTAGAGGAACAACAGCTCCTGGATCATATCCGGGAACACAGGGAAGAGCTTCAACGCACCCTGTTTTACCTTATACTGAACCACCCAAAAGACCTACCATGTCCGCCTGATCCTATCTACAGCCTGTACCTGTTTATTGGTGAGATGAAAAACTAAAAAAGCCCCTTCCCTCGGGGCTTTTTTGTGTCCTTTCCATCACGGTTTTATCATTGCAACTTGCTACCATGGACATCAAGTACGATGTGGCGAATGCAAGAATTGTGGGATGGGCACAGAGTACCAAAGGTGACCTTGTGACTGAGATCCGTACCCTGGGGATCAAGCACAGCGATAAATCGAAATCTCCGAAGGCGGCGGAAAGATCTCTCACCGTCCGCACTCCCAAAAAAGACAAGCTCATATCCCGCGTATCATATGCCATTCCCCGGCACATGATCTACGTACATAAGGGCGTAGGCCGCGGTACCACCATTGACCAGGTAGGATCCACCAACCGTGTGGCAAAGCCTTGGTTCAATCCGGTCATTGAGCGTAAGATCGATGAGCTGGCAGACATCGTGGCTGAAGAGATAGGTTCAGAAATCATCAATAAACTTTTGATCAGGTAATGGCAAACGAAGTTGTAAATCGGCGGCTCAATATCTATATCGATCAGGCTACTGCTGAGCAGTCCCTGGAGCGGCTGACCAAGAAGGAGAATGAACTGGTGGCGGCCATTGAGCGGCAGAAGAAAGCTGGCAAGGATGCAACCAAGCAGATGAATGACCTGGGTGATACCAGGAACCGCATTGGCCAGATCAAGGACGTGCTGGATGGTAAGGTGCTGCCATCGATCCGGATGGCAGAGGCTGCTGTGCAGAAGCTGAACCGGGAATTAAAAACCCTTCCTGCCAATAGTGAAGCGGCAGCGCAGAAGCTGCAACAGCTGAGGGCGGCAGAACAGACGCTGCTTCGTGTGCGCAATGCAGCCAATGGCATCAACACATCCCTGAATGATATCGCAAAGAACCAGGGCTTCCTGGGTAAGATCCAGAATGGGTTGGGTAGTCTGTTAGGAAATGGAGGGCTTTTCGCTGGTGGCATTCTCGCTGGTGGTGCAGTATTGTCTAGTGCAATTAACTTCTTGTCCGAAGGAGTTGATGAGGCATTGCAGGCTGAAGAAGCTGCAGCCAGGCTTAAGGCCACACTTGATAATTTAGGTAAGTCAGATGCATTCGAGAGAATATCTAGCCAGGCAGATAATCTTGCTGAGTCACTTGGGTTTCTGGATAATGATGAGATTCTCGGAGTGTTTGACAAATTGCTTTTATACGGTAAGTTGACTGAAGACCAGATAAAGAAACTTGTCCCAGTAATTCTGGATTTTGCTGCCAAGCAAAGGATAGATCTCGGTACGGCCACTGATGTTATCACCAAAGCCTTGGAGGGTAATGGTAAGGCTTTGAAGACATATGGCATCAACATATCGGATGCAAAAGATGAGACTGAAGCTTTCGGGATCATTATGGATCAACTAAAGCCGAAGGTTGATGGTGCTGCTAAAGCCTTTGGAGAAACTACCGCTGGGCAGATTGCAAAAACCAAACAAGAAATTGCCAACCTTAAGGAATCGATTAGTACGGATCTACTGCCAGTGATCAAAGAATTTTTTTCGGCGATATCGGGTGTCACCCAACGAATATCTTTCCTCTATGACAAGGCAAAAGATATGAGTTTTTGGGAGAGGCTCAAACTCGGTTTCAAAACAGTAACCTCAGGCGGGAAAAACTTGGTGACTGGTGAGCTGGAAGATGATTTTCAAAGACAGCGAAGACTTAAAGAGCTTTCGCGCAATGCTCCCGGTTTGCCTTCTTCCACTATCCCCTCAATAGACCAGACTATACGGAGAGGTACCGGGTTGACAGATGAAGAGATTAAAAAAACTGATGGTCAGAAGGTGTTGAACAGTTTGAAAAGGGAGAACGAAAAAGCCTTGAAAGACTTTCAGGATGTAAAGAACAAGGTGCAGGATGTTGTTCAACCGATACTGGCTGCATATCGTAAAGTGAATGAAGAGGCTGAGGACCGAATCAAGAAGATAAATGAGGCACTGAAGCGTGGGCTTATCACTCCTGAGCAGGCACGTGAGGCCCTCAATGGTGTAGAGGAAGTTCTGAAAAGGGAGCTTGACAATTTAGCCTTCAGAAAAGTATCTGAAGGCAGGATTGATTTTACTTCATTTTTTGACTTGGATGAAGATCAGGCCAGAGCAAAAATGAAGTCTCTTATTGAGACGATGTTGAAAACAGGTTTTGAGGAGGCTACAAAACTAGCCCCAACCAAGATACCTGTAAAAGTCGATGTTGCGCCGAGCAAGGAGGTTCAGGCCAATATCGATGCCGGTCAAGCAGATCCAATCGGTGATTTTGCAAGGAAAAACCAGGACAATGCTCAATATGTTCTTGACACTATTTCAGGACTCACTGACGCGTATACAAATTTATCCCAGGTAAGAGCAGCAGCGGAGGATGCAGCCTTACAAAAAGAACTTCAAAACAACGAACTCAGGAAAAGGGCTGTTCAAGAACTTTTTGATAAACGGGTCATCTCTCAACAGGAGTACGAAAGGAGAGTTGCACAGATAGATAAGCAATCTGAAAATCGGCAACGTGAGATTAGGAAAAGACAGTTTGAGCGCGATAAGAATGCTCAGACGGTGCAGGCGCTTATTGGTGCCGCATCGGCAATTATCTCAACGCTTGCAGCAAGACCAGGTACACTGGATGCTGCAACCTTTGGAGTTTTACGAGCTGTTCAGGTTGGTTTGGTTGCTGCGACTACCGGCGCGCAAATTGCAGCCATCCGCTCAGCCAAAGCCCCTCAATTTGCAGACGGTGGTTTTCTTCCTGATGGACCAAGCCATGCGCAGGGCGGTATCGCACTTGTTGATCGCGCCGGCACAAAGATAGGTGAAGTGGAAGGTGGTGAACCCATTCTCTCCAGGAAAACGTATGCCAGAAACAAACCATTGATCGATATGCTCATGGCGGGATCTCAATCCGGTACCGGCCTCATGACAATGAATATCCCGAGGATCACCAGTTCCATGAAGACAGTGTTTGAAAATGGTGGATTTATCCCCAGGGCAACCGAAGCCTCGAGTAATGAACTGACTACGGCCGTAAAGGACCTGAACCAGATCCTTGCCAATGGTATCATCGCCAAAATGCTGTATGGAGAATATGAAGACGTGAGCAACCGGATCGATAACATCAGGAGCCAGTCCAGGGTAAGTTGAAAAAATCCTGTCCTTTCATTGGGCAGTATAAAGATGAAAATTCGCACCAGTGCAAACAGTTGAACTATATGAAGTAATCAATCACATCGACAGCGGCAGGCCGTTCAATATGACCTACGTCACCGCTGACAAAAAGAAGGGTACCGGTGGCCAGATCAAGGTTGTCAAAAACTGGGTTCGCTGTGATCTGGCCGCCATGCCTGAAATCATTCTCAGGCGTAACAAGGTTGACAAGATGCCAAGGCATCAGGAGCATAAAACAAAGAACATCATGAACCCTGCAACCAGGGATATCAAAAAGGTTCACATACGGTTGATCTGTGAATTCAATGGGAGGAGAGTAGTATGATCATCAGTAATGGAATTGGTTATTCCAAAAAGGGACGCACGGCGTTCATCACTGGCTTGTCTGGCAATCCTAATCAGAAGGATGCCACGCAGCCCATTTATGAAGACCTGACCAGCACCAACCTTTGGGCCAACTGGGGTGCAGACAATCAGCTCCCCATCACCATGACCAAAACCATTGAAGGTTGCGGTGTGCTCATGTCTGCCATTGATGGTAAGGCAAGGTTTGGTTTGGGTCGCGGTGTGAAGCCTTTCCGGATCGTGGAGACAAAGCCAGATGGCAGTGAAGTGTTGGAGCCAGTGTACAATACTGAAGTGGAAGACTGGCTGGAAGAAAGCAATATGTTCTTCCAATCCTTTGCACTCTTTAAAGACATGATCGGTTTTGGTAACTATCATGGCCGGTTCAGGTTCAACAATGCAGGGGATAAGATCGGTCTGTTTGTTCGCGATGATGTGAGTGAGTTCAGATACGAAAAAGAGAAGGACGGAAAGATTACCAAAACATTTCTCTGCGCGGACTGGTCAAAGACGCCAAGCACATCCGATAAATCACTCATTGAAACGCCACTCCTGCCCTGGATCGGCCCATCCCAATACCTCACCAGCATAAAACCAGAACAGCGTAAAGCCGCGCAGTTTGCCATTACCGGCAGGCTACCTGGGTGGAACCGTCACTACTATTCCATGCCTACCTGGTATGCTGCAAAGAAGTGGGTGGATATCGCCATGGGTGTTCCCGATATGAAGGCTGCCATGTTCGAAAACAACATCAGGCTTAAGTATGTGGTGATTGTGTATGATGAATACTGGGACCTGGTGTATGGTAGTCAGTGGGCTGCGTTCACCCCTGAAGAAAAGCAGCAGAAGCAGGAAGAGCTTTTCCAGTCCATAGATGACTGGCTGGTAGGTTCGCAGAATGCATACAAGAGCGTGTACATCCCTGGAACGCTTGACAAAGTATCAGGAAAGGGCCTGCAATACATTGAGATCAAACCCATTGATGATACAACCAAGCAGGGTGAACTTTTACCAGACAGCGCCGCCGCAAATAGTGAGATCCTCTTTGCCCTGATGATGAATCCGGCACTGATGGGAGCCGACACGCCAGGCGGCCCTTATAGCGGCGGTGCAGGTTCTGGTTCTAACATCCGTGAAGCTGCACTGGTGCAGGTGATGATCCAGGAGTTTGAGCGTCAGCAGATCAGCCGGATACTAAACATCGTGAAGAAGGTAAATGGCTGGCCAGCTGACATTGTGTGGAGGTTCCCAGGACTGGTTCTTACCACACTCGATACAGGTAAATCCACCAAAGAGGTACAAACGGGAGGTTAAGATGCCACTGATCACCACTATTCAACAGGTAAAGCAGGTGCTGAAGATCAGCAACCTCAACAATACATCCACACTTCCCGATATTGAATCCGCGGAAGAGAAGTACATCATTCCCAAAATCGGGAAAGTTTTATACAATGAGCTACTAACGGCGTATAATGGAAATACGCTCACCACCATCCAAAAAGCGCTGCTGCTGAAGGTGCAAAAGCCTTTGGCAGCTTTCGCCTATTTTGATGGACTGGCTATCCAGCACGCGATGATCACTGACACCGGTGTACGCAAAATTGCCACAGATGCGATGCCAACAGCGTACCGGTGGGAATTTGATGGAGTGAAAGATTCGCTGGCAAACATGGGACACCAGGGTATGGAATCCCTGCTTCAGTTTTTGGAAGACAATAGTGTCAGCTTTCCCAGCTGGACCGGTTCCGAGGCCTATGCCATCCGGAATAAATTTCTGATCAAAACAGCACTGGACTTCTCAGACCAGTACAGAATAGACCAGCCTCACCGCACTTACAGCTCATTGCTGAGTGTCATGGCCGATGTGGAAGACCTCTACATCAAGCCAACTATTGGTGAGGCTTTTTTTGCTGAACTCAAAGCAGACCCCGCGCCAACGGCTGATGAAAAGCAGGTGATAGCAACCCTGAAGAAAGCAATAGCGCAGCTCTGCATTCATCATAGCCTGGAGAAATCCCTGGTGAAGATCACTGAGGCTGGTGTGTCAATTTATGACCGTTATGCGGACAGGGGAGACAGTACAGCTTCGCAGCCTACTGCTGATCAGATTCAGTTTGTGCTGAATGCCACCAAACGGGACGGTCAATCTTATCTGGTGAAGGCGAAAACCTATCTGGATCAGAAAGCAAGCGGATCGGTCTTCGCAACCTATTTCGGCAGTTCCTACTACTCCGCGCCAAAGGAGTATGTGGATCCCAATAAGAACAGGAAAATCTTCAGATTTTGAAGCAGCTGCACTTTGGTAAATGGACTTATGACGTTCCGGAAAGCTGGAATGAGATGGATGGCAACAGGCTTATCCAGGTGATGCAGGTCATTGAGTCCGGTATGGATGACGAGAAAGGGATCCTTTCTCTCTTCCGCGCACTGGCAGACATCCCATGGCGTCAGTTTTACCGGATGCGGGAACCGGCACTTATGGATGCCGCCGTGGAGTGTACTGAGTTTCTCTTTGGCGAGAACACGCTGACCCGCAACCTGATCCCATCATACCGTGGACTGTACGGACCTGCAGACGGACTGAGCAATATGAAGATGGCTGAGTTCTGTTTTTCTGAATATCGGTACATGCAGTACATCAAGGAGCCCACGCCTGAAAATCTGGACCATTTCATTGCCGTGATCTACCGGGAAGGCAAGAATATGTTCTATGACTACGTGCGCAATCCTGATGGGGACGTGAGAAAGAAATTCAATGACGCTATCTCTCCACTGCTGGCAATGAAGATCCGCAAATGGCCGAACCACGTTAAAAGGGCCATAGTTCGCTTTTACGAGGGTGCCCGGGACGCGAAGGTGAAGGCCAACGACAAGGTATTTGGATCCAGTGACGGGCAGGAAAGTTTGTATGGGCTATGGTCTGTGATGAGATCCGTAGCAAAGGAGGGAACCTTTGGTGATTTTGACCGCGTGAATGAGCAATATGTGGACACTATCCTGATGGATCTGAACGAGGTGGTGGCAGAAGCAGAGCAGATTGAAATGGATCGTAATAAAGTAACCGTGAGCAGATGACATATTTTGAAAATATCCAGGCCTATATCCAGGAGCTGTGCCAGAAGCATAAGAAGCTTCTGCACGGCGAAGGCGGTACCGCATTCATGCCTATGACCGTGGCAGATGAAAGTGGAGCCATCTATCCAGACATCAAGCCCACCTATGTCAAGGTGTTGGATGCATCGTCTTCGGTTCGTGAAGGAGATATGGTGTGGGTGATCCAGCTGGCTGTGATGCAGAACGTGAGCATGAACGCCACCGTTGGCCGCGAGCAGGCCATGGAGATCGCGTCCATGGAAACGCAGGAGATCCTGTATGATTTCATTGCAAGGATCCGCAACCAGGATGATGAGAGTTGCTCCTTTATGACCAGGCTGCTGGATGGCAACATTGAACCGGTTGCCCTCAGCGATCAGAGTGCGGTGGGATGGCAGTATTTTCTTCGGTTCAATACGCAGGGACCAGATTATAACGCAAATGCATGGGAGGATGATGTATGATAACACTGTTGGAGAGGCCCTATGAGGTTTGTTTTTCGCGCAACCCTGTCGTGTACAAGTTGCAAACGAACACTGTGCTGTCAACCCAAGGGTTGAAGATTGATGTGCGGTTGATGTTCCGCCGGTTTGGTGCCAATAATTTCATTCAGCAGATCGCGATATCCTTGGTGCCGGATAGTTCCGGTATTGCCGAGATTGATTTCAGCAAGGTGCTGGACAGCCTGGTTGACTACTCTTTGCCGGCGATCACCACGGCTGTTCCGGAAAGGGCATTTGACCAGGTTGGTGAATTCTATATCGGTTACCGGGAGATCACTACTGCAGCACCTAACCCGGCATGGACCACGGACGGCAGCACTATCCGCGTGGTGAAGGGAGGCCTGCCGCATGAGAAATGGCAAGGTCCGAATTACTTTATCAACAATAACGGTGTGCTTACCTGGCAGAAAACTGGCAGGCTCATTGGGCCCACTGAAAAAGCATGGTACTCATACCTGCACTTGGGCACAAATAACCAGGCCAATATGGCCGCCAAAGTGAACTTATACTTCACTGATGGTACGGTACAACTTAATGCGGTGACGATCAATTTACCGGACACCGCAGTGCCCAAGTACGGGATTTATCGCATACCGGTGGGTGCGCAGCTCGGGCTGAAAGATGTTCAGCCGGCAAAGACCATCCACTACTATACGGTGCGTATTGCAGCAAACACCACCAACCTGACCGTTGAGTTCAAGTACATCGTTGACTACCGTGGCAACTATTCAAAGACCACGCTTTACTACATCAATTCCATGGGTGGGCTGGACTCTATGCGCCTGCTGGGTGAGATGGGTAAAAAGGTGGCCTATGACCGTCAGTTTTCTGAGAAAACCCTTGGCGGGAAGTACTACTCCACTACGGAGATCGCTGCCATGCAGGAGAACATAAAGAACGTTGAACAGGTGAGCTATTCCGGATCCGTTGGCCTGATGGATGATGAGGATCAGTATGACCGAATCCGGGATCTGATGATCTCCACCAAAGTTCAGATCATCAAGTTTAACCGGTGGGCACCGGTACTGGTGACCAACAACTCTGTGGACATGGGTACCAACAGCGACCCGATCAAGGATTTCCCAATTGAGTTCACACCAGGGTATGTCAACGAATCCTATGCACCGGATATCCGTGTAGGTGATCTTCCGGTGTGCCCGTTGATCACCAGCATCAGTGCAGTTGCTGGCACGCTCAGCTGGGCACCGTCCAGCGCTTCTCATGTGCAGTATGTGGTGGAGCTTTGGGATGTACTTCAAACGGAGAAGCAGCGGACCATTCTTACCACAAGCACATCATATGCGTTTACAGACTTTGGGCTGATCGGCTATGCCAGGGTAAAGGCCATCTGTGGATTTTCTGAAACGCCATTCACTGACTTTGTATACATCGCGGTATGATAGGAATCAAGAAGAGCGGAGAGTATTTGGATTTGCAGCCTGGTACCAGGATACAAAGGGAGCGCAGTTCCCCAATATTTTTGGAGCAAACTGAAAGTGGCAAAGATGCGATTCCGGGAGAGGTATCTTACCCTTTCACGCTTCCGTTGAGTGATAAAAACCTCAGGCTGTTGGGATGGCCGGATCAGCTGCCGGTGAATAAAGAGCTACAGCACGATGTTATCCTCGAAGATGCCGGCATGCAGCTCAGCCAGGGTAAGCTGGTGATCAACAGCGTGACCGCTCATCTGAATAAAAGCAATGTGGGCAACATCGATTGCCATATCCTTTCCAACATCAGTGAGTTCTGGCAGCGCGTGAAGGATAAGAAGCTCAGTGACCTTCAGCTGGGTGGCGAGAGATCCTTTGCCTGGGCAGGATACAGCCTTACCACTCCCGGCTTTTGGAAGCATGCGCACGACACATGGGCATACAATGACAGTGATGATGGGGACTATGTTTTCAGCCCTATATGGGTTGGTAATTACAAAGGTGAAAATGAAGTCACCTGGATAAACGCATGGGAAGTGCACAGCGGTCAAATTCAGCTTGCCAGAGAGAAAAATTACCTGTCGCTATGCCCTCATGTCTATGTTTCGTACATCATCAAGCAGATCTTTCTTGAGCATGGGTACGCAATATCAGGTGATATCCTTGATGATCCTGATTTCAAGCAAATATGCTTTGAGAGCTACCGTTCAGTGAACTGGGCCATCCCCCAATTGAACGGACCATTGATTAACCCGGTGGTTACGATTACACCTCAGAATCCAGTAAAGATCCGTGTGGCTGAGCATGTGCCACCGGTGATGACTGTGGGAGAGCTGCTGGTGGAATTGCAGAAGCTTCTGCCGATCTCATTTCTGATCAATGACAAATCGAAGAGCTGCCGAATTATCTGGTTGACTGAACTATCTGGTTCAGGCTCTACGGACCGTACAGATAAATTCTCCCCACAGATCTCTCTCAGTTTTGAAAAATCAAGTATAGGACCTAAGATCATTGGTTTTGACAGAGCCAGAGATGAATTCTCGGTTGAGGTGTTAGAGAGCGAGTACACGTTTATGGGGTCAGTGAATTCACTGACTGCGCTTCCTACTGCCGGACCTACCTATCAGCAGCAGATGTATTACATCCGGTACCTGAATGCATATTATGTTTGCAACAACTTTGCCGAGACCGGTGGCTCCAGCACATTCTATGAATGGCAACGGAAAGGTGATAATGTGGGTGGATATGCGCCGCCAGATGTGACAGATACTTACTCAACCTCCATTGAAGTGAGCATCATTCGAGAGAGTGCAATAATCATCAACTATTTTGGAGCCGGCAATCATCTTATCGGGTACTTCCCTGCAACCAATCGGCTGGGTAACTGGTTTGCTTCTGGCAACAGCAGGGATTTTGAGCCATGGCCGGCCAGGATGTTTTTTTACCGCGGATCTCAACCGTTTTCAGCTGGTGGCAATAAGCCACTTGTCACCAATAGCATCTACAATTTCAATAGTTCATGGCCAATGACTTCCAGCCATGCCACGGTTGGCAACTGGTCATTATCTTACAAGGTAGGTACCGGTAACTTTGGATTGATTGACCGGTTTTGGTCAAAGTGGTTGCCTTCTCTACAGATCAATGAACTGATCAAGGGCCGTTTATACCTGAAGTTTCATGAGTACCTGCAATGGGACTGGAACAGTGTTCTGCTGCTTCGCAACACACCATATTTAGTAAAGAAGATTACTGAAGTGCTGCCTTACGAAGGGTACGTTGATATTGAAGCCCAGCGCGTGCAGTGACAAAATCAAGGGGTGTTTTGTCAAGGATTTTGTCAATTGGCGTCACCCTTTCTGGTCCATCTCTCCCGCATCATCTTAGCGTAGTCTCCCTTGCCTTCCTTCTCTTCTACAAAAAAGTAGGCATTGAGGGCGTGGCAGACAATCAGGAATTGCTTGAGGTTGGGCCAGAATTTGGCATCCTCCATTCTTTTGATGGTCTGGATTCCCAGACCGGTAGCATCGGCTAGGTCTTGCTGGGTCATACCCAGTTCTTTGCGTCGGGAAACTAAAAAGCCCGCAATCAAATTACGTGAAGTTTCCAATATTTCTGTATTCATAAACTTGCCATCCATTTCTTTATAATTTCGTCTTCCCTTTTAAGAATATTTTTTTCAAGCAACTGATCCTTGGTGTAGTTGAACTCATAATCTCTGGCCCAAGTAATTGATCCCTCCCAATCGCAAAGTAAAATGCGCTTCACCATATACTTGCATGCGCCCACATCATCCGTATCACCAAACCGGCTCCACTGGTAACGAAACAGCTTTGAAAGATCAGGATGGATGCTATCTAAAAGAAAATCCTTGTATTGCTTCCACGTCTTAAACTTTTCCGGCAACTCACGGATAGAATACATAAGGTTTTCCTTGGCATATATGGCAGCGGTATGCACTCCTTTCAGCCTTGCTTCCAACTTGTCATAGGTTTCTGGTTCCATCTCCTGAAGGTCAGCAAGACACCGGAATGCCTTTTCATGTACAAGGTTTGAAACCCTCATCGTATGGATATCATGCCCCAACATGTACATCTTGTCATAAATCTTGTTGTACAGATAACCACCTTCTATAAGGTATTTCCACACATCCCTATACTGCCAATCAATGATGGGATATGCACGGTGAGGCTCATTTTTTCTTCGCATCCAGAAAAGATCATTATCCTCCCCAAACATCACAAACCTCCGATCAGGGCTTTCTTCTGCCCGCAGGCCAATTACAGATACGCATGATCCTGGTCTATTTCGCAGCTGCTGGCCTACCCATAGGTTAAACTTATGAAATCGCCTCGGGTACTTGCCATCAATGGCATGGATTGCTATAGGATGCTTATCTCTTACCCAATTTTCTTCATTACCCCAAGCCCATAAGAACAACTGCTGCTGACTGGCTGCATTGGTCATAAAGATGGGGACCTGGTACCATAGTGGAATCACATTTGGCTGCTGCATAGCCCATTCTACCAGATCAATAGTAGCCTGATATTCGGCTTCCTGATCCTGAAAGTATAGAATGAATTTACGGTCACGCTTTTTGGCTTCTTCATTCATCAGGTGGAATAATACTGTGCTATCCTTTCCTGCTGAAAAAGAAAGCTGGATATTCTCGTAGTGATCAAACAGATAGGAAACTCGTTTACATGCCGCATCCAATACACTCTCTACCCCTCTTACTGCTGTTCTTCCCATTCTGATTCCGGGATATCTTCTCCCGCCTCCTTAATTTGACGTTCAATAGAATATGGCACACCTTTTATTTCAGAGGCTATACCCTTGAGGCCAATCAACCGCTGCACTTCTTCCAGCGTCATCCCAAGCTCTTTCATGATCTTTAACTCATCCCATCCTGCCTTAAGCATTCCAACAAGTGAAGCCTGAAGCTCGACCTCATGCTTACCTCTTGCCCTGTTGTGCCTTACTGTGGAGGCCATCCGGTCGTTGATATCTTTTTCGATTACAGATACAGGCAGCATACCATTCTCCCTTTCATAAACATCGCTATACCGAAGCATGATAGTGTACCTGTGAAAGCCATCCACAATCACGTACTTATCCCTATCTTGGTCATAAAAGCAAACCACTGGCATGGTGTATCCATCGCACTTGATAGATTGATACAATAGATCCATTTCCCTTTTCGCCACATGGTTGGGGTTGTAGTCATTGGCTTCAATTTTGTCCACCGGTACAGCAATGACATTGTACACTGGACTTTTGAATTCTTTTTTCATACCTCTGTTTTAATTTGCGTTACAGTCTTATGTTTCAAGTACTGTAGCATTCCTTGTTTTTTTTCGTTATTAGCGGCCATCAATAGGTCAAGTTTTGGGCCATTAAGTCGGTAAAAGCAAAGGGCATTTTGTTGCCCAGTCCGGCGCGTCCTGTGCCTGCTCTGGTCCACTACTGCCCAATCCCAGGTGTGATCCCAGTAGATAGTGTTGTGGTAGTGCTGAAGGTTAAGGCTATAGCTATTGGCCTGAAGGCTTAGCACCTGGCATCTTGGGAATGCTTTCTTACAAGCCTCTTGGCTGGCAATGAACTTGCAGAAAATAATAGTCCGCTCTGGGTCAATGGTGCCAAGAAGTTTCTTTACCACAGTGAACTTATCCTCTGCACAACAATACAGGTGTTGCATTTTCTGGGTCATCTCCAGGAAGATGTTGTTATTCATGCGTTGCAACATCTCATTGTCAAGGTACAGATCTTTCAGCCTCTCATATTCCTGCTTAATCTCATCGTCCAGCTTGTACTCAAGGTCTATATCCTGCTCGGCAATATCCAGGTGAAGATCAGCTTCATAGATGTACGGACTAATCACACTGTAGAGGTAGTCAATGTTATGGTACTTGCTGATAAACTCCCGCTGGCTTACAATTCTGTTGCCCTTGTACTTGGTGATCTTAACTGTTTCGCAGAATGTGGACTTGTATTCAGATTGGCTCATATGCAGGATCATCGGGGATAGAAATTCCATCTGTGCCCACAGGTCAAGAAGGTTTCTACTGATCGGCGTACCATTGAGGATCATCTTGTATTCACAATGCCTGCCCAGCTCTATAATGCGTTTGGTCCTAATGGCATCCCAGTTTTTTATCTTCAGGCTCTCATCTACTATGAGGAACGTGGTTTTGGACTGCACCAACTTCAGTAATTGTAGGAAGATTCGGTCGCTACTACTAAGGCTCTCAATTCCAAAAAAATCTACTGGGACGTTGTAGCCTCCCCACTTGGCGACCTCATCTTGTATGCCCGTACCTTGTATTGGCGGGTAAACTGACTGGTAGGGAGCCAGATGAATAACATGCTCCATTCCGGGAACACTGTTAACCAGTTCCACCGTTGGGCGGGTTTTGCCCACACCTGGGCGCATGAACAAGGCGCCAACCTTTAAACGCTTTAGGCGGTCAATGGCTTGAGTCTGTGGGGCGAGTAAGGGAATCATCCGCTTGTATGTTTTGGGGGTTGATCTGGTCAGGGATATGCCGTTCAATGACTGTATGGATTGACCCTTCCATCCTATGTGTGTCTGGATTGTACCATCCCTGTTTCTTGCTGCTATACTGAAGGTCTTTCTTCTCCAATATCCACGCTGCAATCCAGTAGGCTTCACTTTTCTGCACATCGAGGTCCGGGCCGAATACCTGAGACTTGGGAATTATCGCCTCTGAACCATCGAAACATTTGGCGAGATATGCCTTATCTGAAATACTCCGGAGGCTTTCCAGCCTCACGGAGTAGCATAATGTTTTGGCCATAACACTATAAAATTTCATAGGTGATGTACCTGCCACCGTCGCTGTAGCAAAGAATATCGTCGCCAGGGAATTCTACAAAAGCAAAAAACAGCTCATCACCGCTTACCACTTCACACCTGATGGGATTGCGACTCTCTACAACACTTGTGATAACTGCAACACCACTGTAATTCCCATTCATGTGATAACCAGGAGAAGACCACCTAACTTGCTTGCCAATAAGATTTTTTGCTTCGGAAATTGAAAGAAGAGTTGTCATAACATTTTCGCCGTAGTTATAGAGTTGCCGCCTCTTTTGTTATTGATAAATCAAAGATAAGTACCAAAAATGGTACTACCAAATATTCAGAACATTTTTTTTAAAAATCATACTGTCCTTTCCCGCTGTCCGGACACTACGGAAATTGCTTTATGGACGCAATCAAAGCGTGGCTTCAAACCAAAGACTATCTGGAAGGTGTTCGTCTCTACCTTGAATTGGGCACTGATGAGAACCTGATCGAACTGTTTACCTCTGAAGCCAGAACAGAATACAAAGCCAAGCGATTAGAACGCGCCCTGCGTGATCTGGCAAAGGGATCTGCACCGGCGCCCAAGCGTGAGCCAGTTGCGGTTGTTTCCACCGCGGTAAAGGATTGGCCTGATGACCTAGATGACATCCTGAAGGCGCTCAAGGCTGATGCTATGCGCAAGTTCAAAGAGTTGCAGGACCTGAGATCTCAGCTGCTTCATTTCACGGATGATCACACCAGGGGAGAAGCAGCACACGCTATCCTGAGGCTGGATGATGAGATCACTGAGATATGGGCCAAAAGAGACTACTACCGGGAGCATGGCAGGCTTCCAGCTGAACAGCAAGATCCATACGTCACAGATCCGCTCAGGATGGGAAAACGCATGGAAACCCTTCGCCGGTACATTCGCAGGGAACGTGATAACCTGGCAAAAGATCCTGGCAACGTAGGTGCTGCATCGCGCAGACAAAAATTCATCAAAGAGTATAATTTTTATGCGGAAAGACTTGGAGGAGATCGTATTTGGGAAGAAGCTGCAGCAGGTAGCCAAACCTAAAAATGATGTGGAAGCAGTGATCGCTCATCTGTTGGATGAGAACCAGAAGCTCACAGCAGCTCAGGATCTGTTGTGCACACGTCTGCTGTATGCAGACACCATGGTGCGCAAACGTGAAAAAACCTTTGATGCGGTTGTGCAGGATATCACTGAAAAGTTTGGCGTGTCAAAATACCGTGCTGAACAGGATATCTATGACGCACAGCGTGTGTTTTCAAAGACCAGGAAGATATCTAAGGCATACGTGCTGCACTATCACATTCAGAGCATCGAACTACAGATCAAAAAGTGTGAAGATGCCAAACAGTTCAAGCTTCTACCCAAACTGTATGACGCGCTCACCTATGCCCTCAATTCACTTCCGGAAGACAATGACAAGGGTCAGCCGCCACCGGCCACACTGGTCTTCCAATTCAATGGCCAGCTGCCTATAGAGCAGAAGCCGCTATCTGAAGTACTCAAAGACACAGACGAACTACTAAAAGCCCCAGTACATGGAGACTACATTGAATACGAAGAAGATCATTCAGCTGAATCTGCCTCAGATGATGGTGCAGATGGTTCAGGCGAATGAGACCTGGATATTGTGGGGACGTGGTACCGGTAAAACCGTTGGTGGCATTGGCCCATGGATGGCGCGTGTGGCTGAGGCTATGCCTGGCCATCTTTCCGGATTATTTGGTAAAGATTTTGAAACCCTGGAGAAAAACATCCTGCCTAAGTTTATCCAGGGAATGGAGCTGGCTGGTTACTACCGTGACCAGCATTTCGTTGTGGGAAAGCGCCCACCCAGCCGGTGGCCCAACTGTCTGTATTCAATCAAACGATGGGATCGTACCATTGCCTGGCATAATGGTACCGTCTTCCAGGAGATCTCGCTATTTAACAAAGGATCTGCCAACGCTTTCGATTTTCAATCAGGTATTTTTGATGAGGTAAAGTTTATGGATCCTGCTCAGCTGGAAGATGAGGTATATCCAACTTTCCGTGGTTACGAAAAATTGTTTGGTCATCTGCCTGAATACCTCTCGAAGATCTATGCAACGGATAAGTATGCGGACCATGTGCAGATCAAGTGGATCCTGAACAAGAGATCCCGCCATGATCAGAAGAAAGTGGAGACAGTGATCAGACTGCAGCTGCACCTCAATGACCTGTATCTGATGCTCCCCAAGGCAGGCAGAAACAAAGGGAAGACCATGGCCGCGATCAGGCAGATAGAAAGCCATCTTCGTGAGCTGAGAAAAGACTTGGTGTTTGTTTCTGAGGCCAGCGCACGCACCAATATCGAAAACCTTGGTAAGCGTTGGCTAACCGATAAGAGGCGAACCATGGCCAAATATGAATACGCTGTGGCTATTGAGAATGAGGATCCCATTAAGGCAGAAGATTCATTCTACCCATCACTCACTGAAGAAAGTTTTTACGGACCTGAAGTTGTGATCGATGTGCTGCCAACACAGCCATTTGTTATTGCCCTCGACTATCAGCACAGTGTTACCCCTTTACTGGTTACACAGGCCCAACAGCTCATTGGTCAAGCAAAACCCTCAGTGAACTTTGTAAAGGAGTTCTACACCACACCACCTGAAGGGATCAGTGAATGTATCAAACAGTTCTGCCGATACTATACAGCCCATGCCAATAAGGTGGCCTACTATGTGTATGATGCAACGGCTACTGGTGCAAGGCAGAGTGCTAAGAGATTCAAGGACATTGTGGTTGATGAGCTGAGACGCAATGGATGGCATGTAGTGGAGTGTTACATCGGGGATCCTCCCGATCACTTCCTGAAGTACCAGAGCATCAAGCGATGGATGGAGGGCCCTGAAGACCAGGCGTACTTGGTGAGGTTCAACAAAGCCAAATGCCCAAAGACTGAGATCAGCATGCAGGGAGCTGGTGCTATCGTTGTCAATGGTAAGACCAAGAAGGATAAGAAGTATGAACAGACCAATAGGTTCAAGAGCATTGACCAAACAGAGACTACACACTTCAGTGATGTGGTTGATCAGCTGTTGTGGTATTGGTTTGGGACAGGTAAGGCTATCACCATGCCAGGCACTGGGGTAGGGGTTGCCTTTAGATAGTTGCATAGACAACTATCAGGGCGCCGCGGGTCATATTTCCACCCAAAAAAGTCTATCCGGACAGCTGCGGAATAGGCAACGCCGAAATCGTTTTCAATCCTTGAAGTTTTTTTATTTGGCTAACAGAGTGTAAGTGTCTGATTTACAGTCCTTTGAACAATCTGCACCCTCAAACGTCATATGACTGATGCAATTTGAGCATGTCCTTTGGAGTTAACTTGGGAGATTGTAACATTGTAGAAATAAAAAAAGGGGGAGGTGTAGCAATCCACCTTGATCCCCCTCGGCTAGAAGGTGCAACTTCTTTGCCTCGCAGCTGCGCGAACAGCTACTTACTTACCTGAGCTACAGGTGCAAAGCGGAATAGGAAAGGGCCTATGCTTGGCCCTAATGGTTGCCCCAGTAATCGGATGAACATAAGTCCATCTGAATAACAAGGGGCACTCATTTCCGCAATGCTTGCAAATTGTCTGTTTCATCTTTATGCAAGATTGAGATAACTGTTCCCACTTACACTGGCCGGGAACTTAGCCAATTGGCTATAAACCAACTCGTTAAAAGGCAATGCAAAAAAAATCCCAATCTTTGCACAGATTGGGATATAAAGTTAGCTTCCATTGACGGTTGCCATAAAGATGAACAGACGATGCGAAAGTAAATCCCAATCTTGATATTCCAAAGAGCTGAGGCAAATTTAATCTATCCTAAGTTTTAAAAAAGGAGTGCCGGATACGCAGATTGCCAAACTATTTAGCATAAAATTTTAGTGATCTGATTGTCAGCGGTTTGCAATTCTTTGCACTTGATAATTACTAACACTTTTAGGTATTTTGTTTACAACTACGGGAAACATTGATCAAAATAGTAACAGAAAAGCCCAGGATTTTGTCCTGGGCTTTTCGTTTATGCGTTCGGGTTATCAGAAATCATCCTTGTGGGATGAGTAATCATGAATCCGCTTTTTTAACTTGCTTACAAAGTCTTTGAATGCAGAGTCAAAAGATGACCAGAACTTGCTTTCAAAAGAGTTTCCTGCCTTCACCATTTTTTCCAGAGTTGAGATATCCCCAATTGTAGGGCCACCCAGCGAGTTGTCTGACTGCCAATCAATGAAGTCTTTTGCAATGATCCTAAATCTGCCGTCTCGAGCAGTTACCACCATTGTTAAACGAACAGTGGCATTGTTACCCATCATGAAAAACGGATATCCCCAGGGGAATTTTCCTTTTGCAATTATGTTTCCATCTTCACTTTCAATAAGCTGAATAACTTCTTTGCTATCTACAAAAGTCTCAGCCAGTGCTCTTTTTGCAGCCTTGAATATCACATCTTTATTGATGCCAATCAAAGACGAATCAATTGTCTCATAGTGAACTTCACCAGATCTGTGTTGAATTTTCTGCTTGTCAAGCATGTCAATGACGGCCTTTTTCTGCGAGTATGATGTTAAAGACAGCATCAGAATCGCTACTAAAATTGGTGTTTTCATTCTTACCCGTTTTCGATTTTCTTTTCAAGCTGATCCAGCAGTGCTTTCACTTTACAAATTCTTTTGGAACCCAGCCGCTTTTGCCAGTAAAATCCCCGCTTAGGATTCTCACCTCGGTAGTTGTCATTGTTGTTTGAATAACCTTTACCCGCGTGTTTTGTGGGACAATGAAAGCGTGACCAGTTGCCACCATTTGTGCTATACCAAGATCATCATTTGCAACTCCTAGTTCAATTGCCCTATCTAGGTCCTGCTGTGTAACCGGTACAACAACATTTGCTGATGACGCGCTTAGGAAACCTTCTTCCCCAGTTCGTTTGTATTGATTGCTCTTGGTTGATGAATAGTCGGCAGTCATCATCACATAAATAAAGAAAACACCAATTACCGATAACCCCGCTAGTACAAGTGTTTTTACAGTTTTCATTTGCTTTTTTTCTACCCGTTTTCGATTTTCTTTTCCAACTGATCCAGTAGTGCGCGGATCTTGTCCAGGTCTTTCTTTGCTCCCCTGGCATATGCCGCCGGTGGTTCTGCCAATACATTGACCGGTTGGTTAACGATGCCAAACAAATAGTTCGGCTGTACATTGTATTTCTCCCATGCGAGCTGCACTTGTTCTGGGGTTACCCCACGATGCCCAGATCTCATGCCTGAGAAAAACTGGTACTTGTTAATGCCAGAAACATCGAATGCAGTAAAAAAATCGTCAGAGTCGATCTCTTTTGCTTTCAACTTTCCATAGAAATACTCGTGAAACCGTTCAGTTACAATGTTCTTAAAGCGTTGTGCCACAGCAATTAATGTATGCATGTAAGAAATATTCATATGAAAGTTTGATATGAATATCAAAGTCTCATATGTTTGACATGTATTTGACAAGTAACTGACAGGCATTTGACAAGTAACTGACAGCCAATTGACAAGTATCTGACAACGCGCAAGATAACTTATATGACGAATTATTACAAGCGACTCCGGGCACAATTACCAAGGAATTACGCTGTACAAATCAGTGAAAGGATACCGGGAACCAACCCCCGCCAAGTACGGGCAGTATTCGGCGGGCTGGTGACGAGGAAGGAGATTGTAAATCCCATCCTGAAGGTTGCATTGAAAATCCGGGATGAAGAGCAAAAGCGCGAGACTAGAATGAAGATGTCGATTAAGTCCAAGAGAATCAACCATAAACGCGCCGCATGAAAAATCAGTTAATTATCCAAAAAGAGAACCCTGCAAGATTGCTCGGTGACTACTTCCCCGAGATCATGATCGATAACCGGGAGATCCTTGACCAAGAAGCTGAGTTTGATATCGTGTACAAGAACAAGGTCATTGGCCGCGCAGCTCTGCACTACCGTATCCCTTACCCTTCCAGCTCCCTCAGGGAAAGCCAGACATACCTGGTTTATAACAAGCCAACCCACTGGCTGCATCTTACCCTTTCAAAGCAACTCGAAGAAGGCACTTACAATTCATCCACTCAGCTGGTGTACTGCCTGTTCAGATGGATAGAGCGTGACCTGCTGGTGTTTGAAGATCTGTTCAAGGAATCATGGGAGACTGTGGTCAACGAGAACCGCACACAGCTCCAAATGGAAATGGCAAGCTAAAATCAACCATAATGACACTACTACTTCACATCATCATCGCCATTATTCTCATCTGCCTGTATTGGGCATGGCGCCAGCCGGAAGTTCAGAAACTCATCACCCGCGTATGCTCTGTCATCGCAAAGTGGTTGGATGAAAACGTTTTCTCCAAAGAGTACCGGGATGAAATGATTCGGCACTGTATCAAGGATTCCTTCAATATGGTGGAACAGATTCAGGCCTCAGCTGATGACAATGAAGTGGAAACCTGGTATTGGGAGATTGACAAGTTTGAAAAGGTTTACAGGGATAATGTTCCAGACGCTCTGCTGGCATCCCATTACAATAGGCTCTACGCCGCATGCAACGCGAAGCGTGAAGAGTTTCGCGCACCGGTTGTGAAAGTATTTGACTCACCTACAATCAATTTATCATGAAACGAATTGCCATTGCCATCATGCTTTTATTGACATTCTCCTGCACAAAGGATGAATGCGCACCGCCAGAGATCACCGGCATCGTTGGAAACGTTGCACACTTTAAGCCAGCCGGTCAATACCTTATCGAAATGGAAGGCCTTGATAATCCATACAAAGGCACCATTAAAGTGACCGGTACTTCATACAAATTGGAAGGGGAGAAGTACCGTATCAGGATCCGCTCTGCATGCTCTGAATGGAGCGAGTGGTTCTATAAACCTTAGTCTTTTTGTTTCTCATAATCAGTTGGAATTAAGGTCAGCCCCTTGTGTCTACTTGGGGCTCTTTTAACCACATCTAAAAATTGCACCAATGCCAAAACAAAAGTTCGTTGAAATCACCGTGATCAGCACGGTTATCGATAACACCAAGAAGTATGTCACCGGTCTATCCAGGAGGTCCTGGGATAACAAGTTCATTGTGGCCGGTTTATCAGCTGATGTTGACCATGCTCAGGAGTTCTTCACGCTGGATGTAGCGAAGAACAAGATTGAAAGAATCGTGAGCCACCACAACCGGGAATATACCGCTGAAATGGTCACTATCCCAGCATCCCGCCGCCATGCCTATTCACCCTTTGATGATGATGTAAGATGATTCAGAAGGATCCACCAGTGATAACCAAAGCGCAGATCAGGCTTGCAGAAGTCCTTCGCATGAAGGAACGGCTGATGAGCAATGCCAACCTTCGCAACCTGATTTACGAAAGCCTGGACAATCAGGCCAAACTGGTGGATGGGCTTAAAAAGGTGGAGGTGGGTGCAATGATTGATCAGGCTCAGCAGCTGGATACACAGATCATTCCAGCCATCATCAGAAAGCATGGAGATCAATCTGCTGAAGCAATGTTTTGGAAAGGTGTTTTGGATACCATTATATGGGCCATGTACCTGGTGGACCATAGCGACAGCCTGAACCGGCAGCTGATCAGAACGCAGCACATGCTTGGCTACTATCAGAATTTCGGAAGAGAAATGCAAGAAGAGCTGAACTACTATACCACACTTGAGAGATTTATAACGGAAGATCAATTGAAAAAAGCAATCCAAGACGAAATAAAATAACCAACCAACTCATGGATCTTGATATCCTGTCCCTAAATCCAATAGAATCGTGGCCACCGGAAAAAAAGCGCATGTGGGAGCGTCTGCAGATCCTTGCACCCCGCATCATCGAAAAACAGGTGGACATTACTTCTGACCTTGGATCTGACTTCTTCACGATCAACATGACCTTCGGACTATTTGCCCAGGCGAAGGAAGCCAACACCCTTTATCACAAAGTATGTGCGCTGGCTCCCAGTTACAACTATGACCATTGTGAGGATGCGTTCAAAAAGGCTGCTGAGAAAACGAAATTCAAAACCCTCAAGAAGCTTCTGGAGATCTGCCGGTACCATGGCATCGATACCAGCTTTGAAGATGAACCCGTTCCCCAGGATAAACAGTCAGAATACCTTCCTGAAGGAGTTGATGAAACCCAGTTTGATACCTACGGATTTTTTGAACACAAGAACCAATACTTTACCCTGGAGAAGTCCGGCAACGGATGGAAGCCTGTATCGTTCACCAATTTCAAAATGAAGGTGCTCTACCACATGGAGAACGGTATGAAGCCAAAGCGTACCATCGAGATCACCAACATCAAGGGTAAGTCCAAAAGGGTAGATGTGGAAACTGATAAGCTGGTGAGCAAGAATGAATTCAAGAAGCTGTGCGAAGGATATGGCAACTACCGGTTCTTTGGGTCCGATGGCAAGCTGGATATGTTGAAAGCTTACCTGTATGAGCAGGAGTGCCCGGCTTTCCAGATCACTGAACTTGGCTGGCACGAAGATGGATTTTGGTGCTGGTCAAACGGACTCTTCAATTCCAAGTTCCACCAGGTTGATACCAACGGCCATGTGGAGCTGCATGATAAGCACTACATCATTCCATCAGGCAACATGGATGAGCCGGGCCGCATAAAGAAGTTCAGCAGCCAGATCCGCTTCCGGCATTTTGCTGAGCACAAGTCAACCTTCACGGAATGGTCCAGGCTTTACTGTGAAGTATTCCCACAGAACGGCGCCATCATCCTCACCTTCTCTGTGGCCTGTATGTTTTCAGATATCGTTTTCGGCATTAAACAGTTCTTCCCGCTGCTGTTCATATACGGTGAGGGTGGATCCGGTAAAGGATCCGCGATCAAGATGGCTCAGCGGTTGTATGGCATCCCTCAGGATCCTCTGACCCTCTCCGGAAAAGCCAACACAGACAAAGCCAAGATCGCCATATTCGCTCAGTTCATCAATACGATGATGCTTCTGGAAGAGTACACACCCAACCATGACACGGATCAGCTGCTGAAGAACCTGTGGGATAGATACGGATACAAGCGCCGGACGATGGATTCCGGATACAATACAGAGACCGTTCCCATCCAGTCCGGTGTGGCGATCACTTCCAACTTCACCCCTCAGGATGATCCACTGCTGCAAAGGGTGATATACCTGGATCACAACACAAACCAGTTTTCTCAGGATGCCAGTGACCGGTTTAATAGGCTCAAGGTGTATTCAGAGAAGGGAGTCACCAACTGTGCGCATGAGCTGCTGTCACACAGGGCAACCATTGAAGCCAAGTACCGTGACTTTCACCAGGATGTTTACAAAGAGATCAAGTCCAAGAATTCAGCCCTGGCTAACTGCACAGACAGGATGATTGAAAACATATCCGTGCTGGTCACCATATACACCCTGCTCAGTGAGAACATGATCGTCTTCCCCTTCACCCGTGAGCACCTGATCGATGAGCTGGTGAAGACCACCATCCGGCAGAATGAGAAGCGTGATTCCGGTGGCGAGATCCAGAAGTTCTTCGACATCTTCCAGACGGCAGTGCAGAAGGGAGATCTCATGGAGGATGTTCACTACCGGATCGATAACCAGCACCTGTTCTTCAATGTGAAGCAAGTCTATGGGATCTACGCAGAGAGTCACCGGCGCTTTTACAATGTGCCAGGTCTAACGCTCACGAACCTTCGCGACAAGCTGAAGATCCACCCGGCATACAGTGGCTATGCTGATACGGTTAGGATCTCCGGAGAAGCCAGAACCAGTGCCTTCCTGTTCCACTATGACAAGTTGGGTATTGATCTGATTGCCGCCAGGGATGTGTTCAAGGGAATGCGCCGGTCTTCCAACCCTATGAATGAAAGCTACCATGAGAAGGTTGACAGGAGCAAAACAGGGTATCAACCGGTCATAGATGGACCATTATTGTGAAAAATGAGTGTCGCAGTTCAAATATGGGAAAAAACGTTCCTGACAGAACCTGACACTGACAAATAGATAAAATAATGAAAATCAATAAAATAAGTAATAGTAAAAGGTTTAAAGTGTCAGGAACCGTCAGGATGCGTCAGAAACAGGGTTTTCGTTTCTGACAGAACCTGACGAAAAAAGGGCCGTTCCTGACAAAATTGAAAAGTTAAATACTTGAAAATCAGATAGTTAAAGTTTTGTCAGGAACGTCGGGTTTGTCAGGAAGGTTTTTCAGTGTTCCAGTGTAAAACAACAATTCACTTTTATGTCACCATATTCTATTCCCGGAATCGTATCAGCCACCAGGTTAAAGGTTAAGACCTACACAAAGGAAGAGCTCATGGAAGCAATCCGGCGTACTGTTTCCAACATGTACAACCTGGATTCAGAAAATGTCCTGCGTAAGAACCGCAAGCGCGAACTAGCCATTGCCAGGCATATCATGAGGTATATGGCCAGGTCCCTTACCAAGCTATCACTTAAGGAGATCGGTGAGCACTTCCCTGGTGGCGGGCCAGCTGATCACACTACAGTCATGCATTCAGTTAGAACCACCTTGGACCTCATGGATACTGATGCGCAACTAAAGGCACAGGTGATTGATATCCGTAAGACAATCGAAGGTGGAGGCATTGTGATCAAAGGGGAGAGGAAGGCTGGACTTCCTGAGTGCATGAGAACAAAGGAAAAGTACTACTCAGCTCGAAAGCAAAGAACCACAGTGATAGTAGAGCGTGAGATCACAATGGCAGAATCAGAAAAAGTAATGGCCAAGTATTTATAAATCAACAATCAAAAATCAAGAAAATGAAACTAACAGTTTTCAATTCCGATAGCATGCCACAGCGCAGCTTCGGAAATCGATCAGGGCAACCTAGAATTTCCATTGGCAAAACTGGTGCAATTACTCTAAACTACGCAGCAGCAGAAAGGTTAGAGTTGACACACGGTGAAAAGATATCATTCGCTCAGGATGATGATGCCAACTGGTATGTATTCAAAGATTCAACAGGCTTTACCGTTAGGCTACATTCAGACAAGAAAAGTTTAATGTTTAGTCATGGGCAGATGGGACGGACTATTAAGGAAAGCCTTGACCTTAAGTTAGATGAATCTGCTCGATTCATCATTGCTGGACAGCCAGAAGTTCACTCCAAAGTGAAGTATTGGGGATTGATCATAAAAGTTTCATAGTAAAACCAACAATCATGAATCTACTAGTCATTGACGCGCAGAATGCGCCATCAGTCTACCGGGATGCCGGTAAGGAATTAAAGAAAAAACTGGAAGAAGTTTTTGGAAAGAAAGCATTGACCCTAAAGATCACTGATCGGATCAAAACATTTGAAGACGCATTGGCAGAAGTATGTATCAGCCAGAAGTCATTTGATGAATGGGTAGATGGTGATGCTCCTGATGAAATTGCCTATAAGAAGGCGAAGGTGATCACGAAAGCTTTAAACGAAGGATGGGAACCTAACTGGAATGATTCCAGTGAAAGAAAGTGGAGGCCGTGGTTCTACCTGGATGCCCCGGGCTTCCGGTTCGACGGCTCGGACTGCGATTACGCGTGTTCGTGCTCGGCCGGCGGCTCCCGCCTTTGCTTTAAATCTGAGGAGATGTGCAACTATGCGGCCCAACAATTCCTGGACATTTATAAAGATCTCTACAATTAAAAACCAACAGTAATATGGAACAGTTCAAAACCTTCGAACAATGCTGCCAGGCGCTTGGCCTGGATGCAGACACATGCCTTCCTATTGTTTCCGTTTTTCCTGCCCAACATCAAAAAGCAATTACAGCTCTGGCAAAGCTGATGATCATTGCAGAAGCGGTGAATGAAGGATGGAAGCCAAACTGGGATAACTATGAAGAAAGAAAATGGATTCCGTGGTGGGATCTGGACGCCCCGGGCTTCCGGTTCTTCGTCTCGGCTTACTCGTATTCGGGCTCGGCCGGCGGCTCCCGCCTTTGCTTCAAAACTTCAGCTATCTGCAAGTTTGTGGCAGAGAATTACATCGATCTCTGGAAAGATTCTATGGTGATTGAATAAGTAATTGGGTTGTGCGGGACATGAGCCCCAGGCTTCCAGTTCAACGACTCGAACTACGATAACACGAATTCGAACTCAGCCGGCAGCTCCCACCCAAAGCTTTTCAACTGTTCTGCAGACCCTGCCTCTTGGCAAAAAATGACCACCAGTAAAGGAGTGTTGGTAGCGAAAGCGAAGGCTCTCCCTAATAAGCAAAGGCATGAAACGGATAGGCAACATATTTCAGAAAATTGTAAGCATGGAGAACCTTGAACTGGCTGATATCATAGCCAGAAAAGGTAAATCTGGTCAGTACGGAATTAAGATGCATGACCGTAACAGGAAGGCCAATATTGAGAAGCTTCACCAGGATCTTGTGTCAGGATCTTTCCGGACTTCGCAGTACGTCACTTTCAAGGTGTATGAGCCAAAGGAAAGAGAGGTTTACCGTCTTCCATACTACCCAGACAGGATCGTGCACCATGCCATCATGAATGTATTGGAGCCGGTATTCGTGGCCAACTTTACGGCCGATACTTACAGCTGCATAAAGAATCGCGGGATCCACGCAGCAGCCAGGAAAGTGATAGCCGCTCTTCGTGACCAGGATAACACCAGGTATTGCCTGAAGCTTGACGTTAAGAAGTTCTATCCAACCATTGACCATGATGTGTTGAAGGCAATGCTTCGCCGGAAGTTTAAGGATAGCCAGCTTTTGAATTTGTTGGATGAAATCATTGAAAGTGCTGACGGTCTTCCCATTGGTAACTACCTCAGCCAGTACTTTGCCAACTTCTACCTCAGTGGTCTTGATCATTGGCTAAAGGAAGAAAAGCGGATCCGGTATTATTTCCGGTATGCAGATGACCTGGTTATTTTATCAGGCTCAAAGGAGCAGCTTCACACTTTGCGATTGGAGATTGATCAATATCTCACATCGATAAAGCTTCAGATGAAAGGCAACTATCAGGTGTTTCCCGTTGAAGCCAGAGGCCTTGATTTTGTGGGGTATAGGTTCTATCATACCCATGTCCTTCTTCGCAAATCAATCAAGAAAAACTTTGCCAGGGCAATAGCCAGGCGTAAAAATAGTAAAGTGATTGCCAGCTATAATGGTTGGGCAAAGCACTGCAACAGCGGCAACCTAATGAAAAAATTACTCAATGAAAAAGTTTAGTGAATTCGGGGTCAAGCCAGATCATAAGGGATTTATAGGGGACAAGATCAAGATCAGCAAAGTGCTGAACCGGGAGATCATCGTTCACGCTTTCAAGATCGAGGACTCCAAGTTTGATGGCAAGCGATTGGATATGCAGATACAGATCGGTGAAACCATGCACGTGCTATGGACAGGATCCATTGTGTTGATGAGCATGATCCAGCGTATCCCAAAAGTGGATTTTCCCTTTCTGACAACCATTGTTCGCGAGAACGAATGCTATGAATTCCAATAGTGACCGAACCAGCCACCATATTATCCCTGCCATTGACCGAAGAGGAAGAAATTTTGGCTAAATTGATAGCTGAGATTTTAGTGGAGAACATCATTAAACAGCATCAATGAAGAAAGCCATCACATACCTGCGCATCTCAAAAGAGAAGCAATCCAACTTCAGCCTTGAAGCACAGGAGATGTACACCAAAGGCTGGTGTGATCGCAATGAGGTGGAGATCGCTGGCACTTTCATTGATGATGGCTATACCGCGCAGACCTTTGATCGCCCTGACTTCCAGAAGCTGGAACAGTTCATTAAACAATACTATCGGACGGTTGACTACCTGGTTGTGAATTCCTTTGACCGTTTCTCCAGGGATGCCGGTGAAGCCCTGAGCAAAATCAAGCAGCTCCAGAATAAATTTTCTATCAATGTGGTCTCTGTGGTGGAGGGTGTAACGTTTGATCGCAATGATCCTGGTTCTTTTTTTTACACCGGTCTGCTGCTGTTGAAAGGGGAGGATGAGCTGATCCGTCACAAGTACCGCGTGAACATGGGGATCTATACCGCGAAGAAGAAGTTTGGCCGGTACCTTGGCGCGGCGCCATGGGGATACATCAACTTCAAAGATGGCGAAGGCCGGCCACAAATTAAACCGGATCCGGAGAAAGCGGAGGTGATCCGGTTCATCTTCAAGCACTTTCTTCTCGGTGTTCCTGCATACATCATCAGGGAT
>Ga0114980_10000187_pt1 | contig 42155 bp, 38 predicted proteins | sample S_140806_EF_Meta_FD_87018 | JGI IMG/M metagenome (GOLD analysis project Ga0114980, IMG submission 87018) | Freshwater microbial communities from Lake Simoncouche, Canada to study carbon cycling - S_140806_EF_MetaG | ecosystem: Environmental > Aquatic > Freshwater > Lake | place: Lake...
AGTTGATTTATTCGGAAGAAACTTGGGACAATCATTTGCATATTCCCTCTTCTATCTTTTTTGAAGATGATGCAATTGTTAAATCAGAACAATTCGATTTTCCTTTTGAAGTTCCTGAGAATGGTGCGTTTCATTTCAATTTTGATGTCTTTGCTGCGAGTTTCATTTTGCTGAGTCGCTATGAGGAAGAAGTTGTTTCATCGCGAGACGCTTTTGGAAGATTTGAGAGCAAGCACAGCCTTTTAAGCAAACGCAATTGGCTCGAGCGACCATTGGTGGACGAATGGCGTTTGGCCTTGCTTAGAGCCATTCAAGAACGTTTTCCATTCTTCGACTACTCGCCTACTTCACACCAAGTTCAATTAACGGTTGATGTGGATAGCGCTTATGCTTATTTGCATAAAGGAATGTATCGCACGGCTGGAGGATTCGCGAAGGATGTTGTGAAGTTTCAATTTGGAAATTTATTTCGAAGAACGCTTGTGCTGCTTCGTTTGCGCGAAGACGATTACAACACATACGAGTACATTGCATCTCTTCAAGAGAAGTCTGGATTTGATTTGACCTATTTCTTTTTGTTGGCCAACTTCGGTTCTTACGATAAGAATGTTCCTTACTCGAGCAATGCCCTTCAACATTTAATTCAATCTCTTTCGAAAAAGTATCGTGTGGGCATTCACCCAGGTGTGGCGTCACACGATTCCCTTTCCACATTGAAAGAAGAAATTAGAAGACTTCAATTCATTACTGAAAAGAAAGTTCTGCATGCGCGCATGCACTACTTGAAAATGAACGGAGCGGAAACCTATCGCAATCTTCTTCAATGCGAAATTGAGAATGATTATACAATGGGGTTTGCTGATGTAATAGGTTTCAAATCAGGGACTGCGCTGCCACACTGTTGGTACGACTTCAAACAGGAAAAAGAAACCACTTTATTGTTACATCCGTTTGTGGCCATGGACGCGACGATGAATCGATACATGAAACTTTCAGCGCAAGAAGCAATTGATAAATTGAAGGCCTTGAAGCACACCTGCTCAAGACTTCAAGTACCTTTTTGTTTGTTGTGGCACAACGAAAGTTTTTCGGAATGCAACGAATGGAAAGGTTGGAAGGACGTGGTGGCCGAAGTTATGCGTTGAGTTTCTTCAACTCGAAAATTCCATCTTCCATTACTCCGTATGTGTAATGGTGAAGCCAATCTCCAATGTTGATGTACTCTGAATTCTCTCCTACTTTGATTTGCATGGGCAAATGGCGGTGTCCGAAAATGAAATAATCGAAGTGTTCTTTTTGAAGTTGTTCCTTCGCGAAGACAGCGAGCCATTCGTTTTCTTCTCCTAAAAATTTCTTATCGCTTTCCCCTGAAACACTTCTGCTATATCCTGAACTCTGCTGTGCAAGCCATATTCCAAAGTTCGGATGCAGTCTTGCGAAGAGCCATTGACAAAAATTTGAAGCGAAAAATTTCTTTAAGATCTTGTATCCATTGTCTCCAGGGCCCAGTCCATCTCCGTGACCAATGAAATACTTCTTGCCGTTCCACTCACGTACAATGGGAGCGCGATGAAGTGTGATTCCACATTCTTTTGGAAGGTAATCGAAGATCCACATGTCGTGATTTCCAATGAACCAATGAACCTGAATTCCGCTGTCAGTTATTTCGGAAATCTTTCCGAGCAAACGCGTGAATCCGCGTGGGACAGCGCGCTTGTATTCAAACCAAAAATCGAAGACATCTCCAACTAAGAATATTTCGCTCGCGTCTACCCTAGCCTCTTCAAGCCATTGCACGACCTTCTTTTCGCGCACCAAACTCTCTTCGAAGTTTGGCGCACCGAGGTGAAAGTCGGAAGCGAAATAGACTTTGTTCTTCATCTTATTTTCCTGCAATGCTTCTGATAAGTGCGAACGGCTCTAATCCGACAAGGTTAATGTTCATCATAACTCCGTTGAAGTATCCCGGTAATTTAGCGTCTTGAACTTTGCTATTTCCGCAAATTGGAAGTGTTACACTCCATACATTCGGAATAATATCTATCACAGCAGAGGTGTTCCAATAAACGCCTTCTGCGTTGAATTGCGGACATTGTGGACTCCATGCATCGAGAATAGTTCCTTGCAACGAGATGTTGAATTTCTCGATTGGAAGTTGAATTCCAACTGTGGTTGAAAGAAGTCTTTTTGTTGCTCCGACATTGCGAAGGTTCATACCAAGGTTACCCATTCCATTTGCAACTTGTTCAGCCGCAAATCCTGAGTTTGCTCCTCTTCCGAAATAAAGATTGTCGAAAGCGTAGTCATACGTTCCAGAAACTCCAGATAAGCCGAAGGCACCGTTTGACAATTCATATAGCGCATTGTTGTTGGCTTGATATCCTGCAAAAGCTTTCACGTATACATGACGATCTTTCGTTAATGAATACTTGAAGCGGTATTCTCCGCCTGCACTTAACAATGTTCCGATTTGAGAAGAAGCCTCACGCACATAAGCTGCTTGCTGAAGCACACGTCCGTTTACATTCAATGTTTGACGTGGACCAATCTTCTGAGACCAGTTCGCATCGAACTGAATGAATTCGCGGCTGTAATTGTATATATCCTCTGTATTGTTATAGTTAAACGTATTTCTCATCCATTGGAATTGATAAGCCAAAGCAACATTGATTACTGTCCCTTTATTGAAATTCGAAGGCTTGTTGCGGAAGGTATAAGCTACATAAGGTTTGAACAACATGTAGTTGTCATACGAATTACTTATTTCCGTTGAATAATCATCCATTCCGAATCGTTGCACTTTTGTTCCTGCCGTGAAATTCAATTTGTGGTAAGCCACGCTAGCGAATCCGTTTACTGCTTTTCTCTTGAAGCTATAAAGCGGTGAAACATTCCATTCGAAATTCTTACGAAGGATTTGTTTGTTATGAAGGTTCACACCTATCATGCTTCCATCATGAACGTTGTAGGCATACATTGGAAGGTAGAACAACTCTGTTTGCTTCGGATTGTCGATGCTTGAAAAGAACTTCATTTTAACTGGCTCTACTTTTTTGAATAGACCTGTGCTCTTCATGGTGTTGTTCTCGCGATTCACTTCAGGAATTACTCCTTCTGGATCGATGGTGTAAGCGTTGGATTTTGGAGCAATAATCCAAATAGACTTTCCAGGAGCAATAGCCTCTTTTGTCCAGATTGGAGTTTTGCTTCCTTCAGTTCCAATAGATACACCGCCTGATGCATAGCCGGTGTTCTTCACCTTCACCAATGCGGTTCCTGGCTCTGAAGGGTTTTGCTTAATCTGCTTAATACTGAAATCAATCTTCTCGGTGGTCTTAATTAATTCATTGAAGAACCAATCGAGGTTTTGATGCGTTGTTTTTTCAAACACCGCTTGAATGTCTTCGGGTTGAGGGTGTTTGAATTTCCACATCTCGAAATAATTGTGCATGCTCTGATCGAACAAAAACTCGCCTAAATACCCTTTCAAATAATAGAACAACAATGCCGTTTTTTTGTAAACGATACCACCGTAGTTGATTTCAGTGAAGTTGTCTGAATGACATTGCAACGGTTGATCAAGGTTTTGAGAAGCAGAGATTAAGTATGACAATTCACTCAATGAACGTTGTGAAAAATCCGATATGCCCAAAGTCTTGTCTAATCCCCCAATTCCAATGGCTGCTCCCAAGGAAGCATCTGGATATTTCGTATCCATGTAGCGATCTTCGTTGAATGAGTTCAATCCTTCGTCCATCCATGCGTTATCACGTTCGTTGCTTCCCAATATTCCGTAGAACCAGTTGTGCCCTACTTCGTGCATAATCACGGTTTCAAGAGTTCGGTCGTTTCCTGCTGAGCCAATAACCGTAACGTTCGGATATTCCATTCCGCCGCCCGCACTGATTGTTCCGTCTACTGCGGTAACTTGATCGTATGGGTAGTCGCCATTCCACAAAGAATAATAGTAAATGGCATCGTGTAAATATTCAGAAGACTTACTCCACAACGCAGCACTCTCTGGAGTGAACAACGCCCAAGTCGTTACTTGATTTTTGTTCGCAGGCGTTTCAACATTTCCTTTTAAAACAATCCAACGCTTGTCTGCGAACCATCCGAAGTCGTGCACGCGAGATTGAATGTATCGAACCGTTTTCAATTCTTTCGAAGATTCAGGAAATTCATTTAAATCAGCATTGAACGATTTCTCATCAATTGCAGCCTTTGCAATTTTTTCAATTCCCATTGAAGCTTGCTCATTCATAAAATCTACTTCCGAAGGTGTTTGGCAATCTCCGGTTGCGCCCAAAATGTAGTTCTTCGGAAGCGTAATGCTCACATCGTAAGAACCGAACTCACTGTAGAATTCTCCTTGCGTTAAATAAGGCATTTGGTGCCATCCGTTGCGATCATAAACCGCTGGCTTCGGATACCATTGTGTAATCTGAAAACTTTGTCCAATGTGTCCCAAACGAGAAATACTTCCACTTGGAATCTTTACACGGAAAGGCGTTGTGATGGTAATGCTCTGTCCAGGTTGAAGTGGTGAAGCCAATTTCAATTTACAGATATCGATATTCTCTCCATCATATTCCCACGAAGTTTTCACTCCGTTTATTTTGAAATCCAAAGAGTCGATGTATCCTTTGTTTTCAGCCAATGTCGTAAACAAAACGAAATTGCGGGTACGAGCTAATTGTTTAGCCAATGCCGTTTTTCTGTTCTTGTAGGCATTTGGCCAGATGTGCATGTAAATTTCATTCAATGCATTCGGACTGTTGTTGGTGTAAACCAATTCTTCGTCACCGTATAGCATGTTGCGCTCATCGTCGAGTTTCACTTCGATCTTGAATTTTACATCTTGTTGGAAGTATGGCTTTGATTGCGCGAAAGAGACAACGCTCATTCCTAACGCGACAAGTGCTAATGCTATTTTTTTCATATTGAATTTATTACTGCGACGATTAGAGATCATTTTAGTTACGGTTATAGTCCTAATTTTTTAAGTTCACTTTCCAAACCTTCACCGCGAAGCGATTCGCCCATGGCTACTATCTTTCCTTCCTTATCTATTAAAACAGGAAAAGGAATACTCTCAATTTCATAAATCGGAACAACAGCCGATTTCCATCCACCTAAATCTGAAACATGATTGCTCCAGACCAATCCGTCTTTTTTAATGGCTGCTTCCCAAGCTGATTTATTCTCGTCTAACGAAACAGAGAACACATCGAATCCTTTTGAAGAATATTTCTTGTAGATGGCAACCACATTTGGATTTTCCCTTCTACACGGTCCGCACCACGATGCCCAAAAGTCCAAAAGCACAACCTTTCCACGAAGACTACTCAATGCTTTCGTTTCTCCGGTTAGGGTTGGAAGGGTAATTTCCGGAGCCATTTTTCCAACTGCAATATTGGAATTTGAAGCGGAACTTGAACTGCTCCCGTTCTTGATTTGTCCAACCAATTTTTCTAAAGTCTTGTATGCAGGAAGCTTTCCACATGTTGGTTTAGTATCTGTTAACACACGCTGATACCAGATGAAATCGAAACGCGGATCAAGATTCTGAACAATGGAGATTGCCAATAAACTGGCGGAGTGCTTTTCCAACCAACCTTTGATAAAAGCGTTAGCTTCTTTCTGTGTTGAAGCGAATTGCACTTCCCACTTGGCTATCCACTGTGTGCTGTCTAACGAAGGGTCTGTTGAAGGACGATCAATTTGTGCTTGCGCCTCCGCAAGTTTTTCCATCATGGGTTCCCACTTCTTCACCAAATCCATATACTCCACCGTCTGCGGAGAGCCTTCAACAATTGCATTATCCAAATTGGCGAACTCACCTTTAATCTCGACATGCTCTGAACTGTCTGTGATGAGTTGAAGGAAATTTCCTTCTTTGAAATAGATTCGGTAAAAGTCTAAGGGAAGGTTGTTGTGCGATTTCAAACTGAAACTTCCATCTGACCCCACAACGGTGCTATCTATGGGAAGAACCTTGGTGTCGGAAAGCGATTCCAAATAAATCGTTTTTCCTTCTGCACCAGTAATGACTCCGGAAATGGAATTTGAATTTCCACAAGAAGCGAAAACGATTGCTGCGCTTAAGAAATAAAGTAATTTTCTCATTGATCCAATAATTGTTGAATGAGTCCAGATGCTGTTTTCGGGTTGGCTTTTCCCCCACTCTTTTTCATGAGTTCTCCCATGAATAATCCTAACATGCCTTTGTTTCCTGCTTTGTAGGCAGCAACCTTGTCTGGCCATGCAGCCAAAATCTCTTGTGCAATTTGCTTAATACTATCGTCATCGGCATCTTGAATCAGATTCAATTCAGCGGCAATGTCTTCCGCCATTTTTGAAGAGTGATTCGCCAATGCTGGAAGAATTTTTTCAGCAGCGGTTGAACTTGATACCTTTCCTGAATCGACAAGGTTAATTATGCTTGCAAGTTGTTCAGGAGTGAACGGACTCTGTTCTATTTCTAAAGCTTGCTCTTTCAAATATCCTTTTACCGGACCCATTAACCAATTGCAAGCGGCTTTGTAATTCTTGGTTTTAGAAATGATTCGCTCGTAATAAAGAGCTGTTTCTTTTTCACTCGTCAAGACATTCGCATCGTATTCTGAAAGATTGAATTCTTTCAAATATTTATGCAGCAACTCTTTTGGAAGAGGCGGCATTGTAGAGTGAATGCGTTGAATGTGATCTTCGGTAATGACTACTGGAGGAAGATCGGGTTCTGGGAAGTAGCGATAGTCTTGCGCATCTTCTTTGCTTCGAAGCAATGAAGTGGTTCCATCTGCCGCGTTGAAGCTGCGCGTTTCTTGATTGATAGTTCCGCCTGCTTCAATGATATCGATCTGACGCGTCATTTCGTGCTCTATGGCACGTTGCACGTTGCGAATGGAGTTCATGTTCTTCACTTCACAACGCGTTCCGAATTCTGGAGCGCCTTTCTTTCGAACAGAAATATTCGCATCGCAACGAAGCGAGCCTTCTTCCATGTTACCGTCGCAGATATCTAAATAGCGAACGAGCTTTCTAACTTCAGTCAGATATAAATAGGCTTCGCGAGAAGTGCGCATATCTGGTTCTGAAACGACTTCAATCAACGGAACGCCAGCGCGATTTAAATCGATTAATGTATCGAATGGATCTTGGTCGTGCATGCTTTTTCCAGCATCTTCTTCCAAGTGCGCGCGGGTAATACCTATGCGCTTTTCAGAGCCATCGTCTTCACGAATAACAATTTCACCGCCGGTACAAATAGGAGTTTTGTCTTGTGTAATTTGGTATCCCTTCGGTAAATCGGCGTAGAAATAATTCTTTCGCGCGAAAAATACGGGAGTGTTGATTTGCATGTCTGAAGCAAGCGCCAACTTAATGGCGAAGTCAACGGACTGCGTGTTTACTTTAGGCAAAGTGCCTGGATGTCCTAATGTAATTGGTGAAACCAAGGTATTCGGCAAAGCGCCGAACAAGTTCGCGTCGGAGGCATAGGCCTTCGAAGCTGTTTTTAGTTGCATGTGGACCTCCAGTCCAACTACCAATTCGTATTGATCGTATACAGCTTGTTCCATTTATTTCTTTACTTCATTTACAGCATTCAGTAATGCTGTTTCACCTGCGATAAATTTTATTTTCATTCGAAGAAAATACAAAGGAAGATCTTCGAACTCCTTGATGTTCTTGCATTTCACCACATCCTTTTCAGTGGTTAGCAGAACCGTATTTTCCTGTCCAAAGTTAATCCATTCTTGTCGAATGCGCGACACATCTTGAGCCGTGTATTCATGATGATCGCGCAATGCCATTTCTATGGTAGCCACGCTCCTATTTCTTCCTTCCACAAAGAAGGGAATTGGATTAGCCAGTCCTGCAAAACAGACGCTTCGCATATTGACATTCCATGGACTCAATTGACTGAATGCGGGTTCTGGCGTATCATATTCAATGGTGGTGAATGCCAAAACCTGATTTTCGTTCAATTTCAATTCAAGCTTAATTCGATTTTGATTCTCTTCCGAAAGATCTTCTGGGCATTTCGTCACGACAATTGCATTGGCTGAATGTGCTCTTTTTTTCAAGTCGCGCAAACCACCCACAGGAAACAAATGGTCGTTCACAAACAAGTCGTTGTAGGTCGTTAACAAAATTGAAAAATCAGGATTCAATTTTCTATGTTGAAAGGCGTCGTCTAAAACAATTTGCTGAATTTGCGGGAAGGAGTGTTTCAATTGATAAATTCCTGAAAGTCTATTTTCAGAAACTGCGCCGATCAAAGATTGGAAATGATTTCGAACCACTGCGGGCTCATCGCCAATTTCGGAAACATTGGAATCTGAAGTAATTAATTGAAAACCTTTGGTTTTACGTCCATATCCGCGAGAGACGAATCCGGTTTTCGAAGCATCTAATTTTTCAATTAGCCATATAGCGAAAGGCGTTTTACCGGTTCCTCCTATTTTCAAATTTCCTATGACAATAGATGGAACCATTGCTTTTTTCGAACTTAAAATTCCAACAGAAAATAAAAAATGACGGAAGTGCAGAATGCTTCCTAATAGAAAAGAAAAAGGCCAAAGAGTTGCTCTGAATAAACGCATCGGTGTAACTTGGCTGCAAGTTAGATTAAAAATGCGTATTGAAGAAGTCATTTCCTATTTAGAACAATGGGCTCCGCCTATTTTACAAGAGTCTTACGACAATTCCGGATTGTTGGTTGGAAATAAGCACAACGAAATCACGAATGTATTGGTGAGTCTCGACTGCACGGAAGATGTTGTTGAGGAAGCCATTGCGAAAAATTGCAACCTCATTGTATCGCACCACCCGATTGTTTTCAAAGGGTTGAAACGCTTTACTGGTGCGGACTATGTTCAACGAACCGTTATTAAAGCCATTCAAAACAACATTGCGTTGTATGCGATTCATACAAATCTCGATAATACGTTGGAGGGTGTGAATGGCGAAATTGCGAAGCGACTTGGACTGAAGAATGTTCGTCCGCTTGTTCCGCTAAACGGACATCTGCTTCAATTGACTGTTTTCATTCCGAATAATCATTTTGAAAAAGTTCGAACGGCATTGTTCGAAGCTGGGGCTGGTTCGTTGGGCAATTACAGTGAATGTGGTTTTTCTGTAGTTGGAAATGGAAGTTTCAAACCTGAGAAGGGGGCACAACCGTTTGAGGGAGCGCAAGGAATTCGAACTGAACAAGAAGAAATTCGATTTGAAGTGATCTTACCCAGTTGGAAAAAAGCCGATGTCCAGCGAGCACTTTTCGAATCACATCCGTATGAAGAAATTGCACACAATTGGCAAGTTCTTCAGAATTCAATTCATCAATTTGGAAGCGGTGCAATTGGAGAATTAGAAGTTCCAATTGATTTAATGGATTGTTTAAGTATTTTGAAAAAAGAATTTAATAATCAGAGTATTAAGTACACACAATCAAACAAATTATCTATTAAGAAAATAGCGGTTTGTGGTGGAAGTGGTCAATTTCTATTGGGAGCGGCGAAAGCTCAAGGGGCTGATGCATTTATTACATCTGATGTGAAATACCACGAGTTCTTCGACGCAGAGAATAGGCTCTCATTTATTGATATTGGACATTTTGAAAGTGAGCAGTTTACAATTGAGTTGATTCATGCAAAAATCACTGAAAAATTTCGTACATTCGCGGTCCACAAAACGGGTGTACTAACGAACCCTGTATTCTATTACTGACATTATGGCAAAAAAAGCAATAAAACCAACAGCGAAGGCACCAGCTAAGCCGAAGGTTGCTGCTAAGAAAGCAGCTAAAACAGTTGTGTCGAAGGGAAAGGAGAAAGCGGTAAAGAAACCTGTTGCGAAAAAAGTAGAAAAGAAAGCTGTAAAACCAGCTGCTAAACCTGTTGCGAAGAAAGTTATAAAACCTATCGCAAAAAAAGTAGTAAAGCCTGTAGCTAAAAAGGTTGTTAAACCGGTTGCTAAAAAAGTAGTTAAGCCTATTGCGAAGAAGGTTGTTAAACCGGTTGCAAAAAAGGTCGTAAAGCCAGTTGCGAAAGCAGTGAAGAAGGAAGTGAAAAGTTCAAAAAAAGTTGTGAAAGTAGTGATAAAGAAGAAAGTGCAAGAAGTGAAGAAGGCAGTTAAACCAGTAATTAAGAAAGCTGCTCCTGCGAAAAAAATCGAAGTGAAAAAAGCGGTTGTTCCTGCGAAGAAACAAACACCAGCTTCGAAATCTAAAGTAGTAACCAAGAAAGTTGCCCCTGTAAAAAAGGTAGAGCCCAAAAAGGCTTTAGCCCCTGCGAAGAAGGCAGCACCTGTTGCCAAGCCTACTCCAACGAAGAAAGCTGCGCCTGTTGCAAAACCAGTTCCATCTAAGAAGTCTGCACCGGTTGCAAAGCCGACCGCATCTAAGAAGGCTGCACCTGTAGCACCTGCAAAACCTGTAAAGAAAGGTAAAGCGGCGAAAGCTGAAGACGTTGCTGAAGTTCCAGTAGTTCTAGCTCCGGAAGATGAAGCCATCCTTGCTGAGGCGTTAACCATTGCCAAACCAAAGCGAGAGGCAAAAGTTCGCAAAGAAGTTATTGCTGAAGGTCCTATTGATGGAAAACCAAGAACATTCAAAATTGGTATAGCGCCAGCACTCGTTGAAAAACGTGTAGCGAACCCTATCCACGTGGCTTCGGAAATGGATCCTAAACAGGCCATTTTCGTTCCGATTGCTAAACCCGAAAAACACGAGAAAAACCAAACAAACGATACAGAAACTATGATTTCAATTAATCAAATGAACAAGTCGAACAGCGAAGATGCTAAAAAAGGTATCTCTGTTGAATCTAAATTGAGACATTTATTTGCCCTTCAACTCATTGACTCTCGCATTGATAAAATTCGCTCGACACGCGGAGAATTACCATACGAGGTAGAAGATTTGAAAGACGAAGTATCAGGATTGGAGGCTCGCTTGGCTCGTTTAAATGGTGAATTTAAAGGTGCAGAAGAGAGTATTGTGGCTTGCAAGTCTTCCATTAAGGAGGCCGAAGCTTTAATAGTAAAGTATAAGGATCAATTGAACAAAGTGAAAAACAATCGCGAGTTCGATTCATTGAATAAGGAAATTGAATTCCAAGAATTAGAAATTGAATTGCAATCGAAGCACATTCGCACTGCCGATTCATTGAAATTGACAAAGCAAGCTGAAATTGATAACGCTTCAACAAAATTAGCTGAGCGCACTAACGATTTAAATCTAAAGGAAACTGAGTTAACTGAATTAATGAGTGAAACTCAGAAAGAAGAAGACTTCCTTTCTAAGCGTAGCGATGAGGCGAAGAAGCACATTGACCTTCATTTGTTAGAGCGTTACGTTCGTATGCGTAAGTCTGCTCAAAACGGATTAGCAGTTGTTCCAATTGAACGCGATGCTTCAGCAGGTTCATTCATTCAAATTCCAGCTCAGGTGCAAATGGACGTTCGTTTACGCAAGCGTATCATCACAGATGAGCATAGCGGAAGAATCTTAGTAGATGAGGAGATGGCGTATGAAGAAGAATTGAAATTCAAAGAAGTTCTTCAGAAGGAAATGGCTAAATAAAAAGTTAAGAGAAGTTAAGAGAAGGTAAGAGAGGGGAAGATTTAACTTGGTAAGAGAAGGTAAGACAGCATCGGGGTGAACCATCATTCACCCATATAGAAAAAGAAGAAACTTTTAAAAAAGGGATGATTAGATCATCCCTTTTTTAATGACCAATTCTAGGAAGCGGTCTTCCATATTTTTAACGGATGGGAATTCAGAGATGATTTTCCCTTCATTGAAAAAAGTTGTTTTTTCAAATGGAGATAGTTTGTTATATGCTCGAAGATTTTTCAGGAAGTGAATATCAACCTCGTGGTCGCGTTCACGCTGGGTGTAAAAGCGAATTGTGCTTTTCAATGCGTATTCAACCAAGTCTGTATTACCTAAACACAAATGAATCAGAATATTCAAGACGCGCACATGTCCGTAAATATCTTGACGTAATTCTTTATCTGAATTGTTAATGATTTCGTTCACGTGCTTCAAAGCCCGCTGATGGAATCCACAGGAAAATTCATACAGAGCCAATCTGTAGTGAATCATCATTTCAAACTCTTTACTGAGAACGTTATTCGTTTGTTGAATAGAAGCAAACAATTCGTCTGATTGAATTTTCTGCTCAAACATAAGCGCCATTTCCACTTGAATCTGCTTCAAAATACGGAAACGAAAAGCTATTAAGTCTGGATCTTGAAACTGATCTACTTGTTCCAAAGACTCTAATTTCTTATAAATCTCAGTTGCTCCTGCCCTATCATTCAGAAGTACGCGACACGTTAGCAATTGTCCCAGTGACCTCAAGTAACGCTTCGCCTTGTCTTCGCGAAGCCATTCATTTTCTTCGAAAAGAGTTACTAATTCAGTAAAATATTCAGCTGCCTTTTCTATGTTGTTTTCGGCTATGGCGCAAAAGCCAAGGGAATATAGGCGAATGCAATTGGAACGAATGGATATGGCTAACGAGCCTTCTCCCAATAAATTCGAACTTAAAATTTCAGTTAGCATCTCTTCATGAACCTTTGAAGGAGTGAATCCTCCGGACCGAAAGATTGCGTTTACCTTGCCGTAGATTACCTGATATTGAGCCAGGTTCTGCAATTGCAGTAAAACCTGAGCTTCTTCTTCGGCTATCTCGTCAATGGACTGACTAAATTCTCCATTCTCATAATCTTCTTCTAAAAGATTTTTCTGCCAAGAAATAATTTCAAACAAGTAATAAAAGAATTCGTAGGACGTAGCTAATTTCTTCGCTCGCTTCAGTTCTTTCTTACACTCTTCGAAAAGTCCTTTTTTGTGAAGAATGTCAACATTTTTCAAGGCCTGCTTCAAAAGACTTCTCACACTGCTTTCACCGTGGAAAGAGCGCAATGATTTCAGAATTAACTTGAACAAATGATTTTTCTCTGATGGAAGATGTTTCAAGAATAATTCTCCTTGAATGATTCTTTCACAAACTCTTCATCGTAATGATCCATCTTTTCAAGCAAATCAAAGATTCGAACGTAGTTCTTCTCGCCCGCTTGCAACGAGCTTTGAAGCTTGAAAAAACGCTTTTCACTCTTGGTCAGTGAGTGAACCAGATCGAACAGATCGTGGGTTGGTTTCATACTTGCAGTTTGGTTGGTTTGATTGCCTAAAAGTAGTTCCAAGTCTTTAGGGCCTATTACAAGACTCAGCCAATTTGAAAAAGGTTGTTTCATGAAATTGGAATATATTGCAGACATGAACTTGCTTAATTTGAACAGAATAATTTTAATTGCTCTTTGGTCTATTTTATCTTATAATTCCTATGGGCAAACCTCCTCTCATTTGAATTGTAATCATAGACATTCAGCAAAAGATCTTTCCAATAGCAACAGTAGATGCGATACCGTTGACATTGTGGACACTTACGTGTATCTAGACTTCACGAATTTCACGAGCAATATCCTTCGAGGGTATGCAGACATAACGGTTTCTCCTCTGATGACGAGTATACCACAATTGCATTTAGATCTTGAAGGATTAACAGTTGATTCGGTTTTTGTCAATTCGAATTCATTATCATTCAATCATACTGGCCCTGATTTATTCATTGATCTTCCAAATCTTCCCTCCTTTGTGAACTTTACCGTTCGGGTGTATTATCATGGAAGTCCTATTCAAGATAACAGTTGGGGAGGATTTTACTTTAGCGGTGGCTATGCCTACAACATGGGTGTGGGAATGGATGCGCTTCCGCACAATTACGGGCGTGTGTGGTTTCCTTGTTTCGATAATTTCAGAGAGCGCTGCACGTATACGATTCAGACGTTAACCGATGGAGGCCGGACTTCCTATTGCGGCGGCATTCGTTCATCGGTTACTAATCTAGGAGGGGATTCTTTGTTGACGACCTGGAATTTGCTGCAGCCGGTTCCCTCCTATCTCGCAAGCGTTGCGGTTGCAATTTATACGCATGTGGAAGATGCGTTCACTTCGTTAGGCGGATACACCCGCCCTATCTGGCTTGCGGCGAAGGCGTCAGACACATTAGACATGAAGAATAGTTTTGTGCATTTGCACGACGCGCTTAGTGCCTTCGAAACGAAATACGGAAACTATGCCTTCGATAAAGTTGGATTTACCGCTGTTCCATTTACTGGAGGAGCAATGGAACACGCTACGAATATTGCCTATCCGCTGTTCGCCATTGATGGAACTACCAATTACGAAACGCTTTATGCGCATGAATTGAGTCACCATTGGTGGGGCGATTTAATTACTTGCGAGACAGCCGCTGATATGTGGATCAACGAAGGTTGGGCTTCTTACAGCGAGCGCATTTTCACAGAATGGCTATACGGAAGTGACGCCTACAGCACTTCCATACGAAACAATCACAAAGACGTCTTGTTGAATGCGCCACGCAACGACGGCGGATATTTCCCGCTGAATGCTATTCCCGAAAACATTACTTACGGACAAACCGTTTACAACAAAGGAGCAGATGTGGCGCATTCGCTTCGCGGATATATAGGCGATGAAAATTTCTTTCAGGCCATTCATGATCTCATGATACAATACCAATTCAACACGCTGAATTCAGTTCAGATGCGCGATTTCTTTCAAGCGTATACAACAGAAGATCTCTCTGAATTCTTCAACGGATGGGTATTTCAGCCGGGGTATCCAGATTTTAGGTTGAAGGGATTCAGCTATTCCTCGCAGTTTGTAGGATATGAATTGAATGTTCATGTAGACCAATACCTTCATCACAATTCCACCTACTTAAACAATGTCCCGCTGGAAGTAACTGTGATGGATTTTCTGGGAAATACAGACACCGTACTCTTGCATTTTTCGGGCGAGTCGAGTAACGCCACAGCGACAGTCTTGTTCGAGCCTGCACATGTTATATTGAACAGAGCGGACAACTTGCATTACGCCACGTTGGCCGATGAAGCATGGAACTCAACCACGGGATCGCACGATTTGACTTTCGCAAATTTCGAATACGATGTGAATGATTTAGGAACCATGGACAGCATTTTCGTTCGCGCAGAAATGCACTTGACTTCAGCGGACAGAGTGGCTGCTATTCCATTTACAGATTACATTATTTCTCCAGATCGCTTTTGGCATGTGAACACCTACGCCAACGAGACCACTTCAACAAAAATGACGCTGCGCTTCAATGGATCGGCAACCGCTACGAGTGCGTTAGACACGGCTTTGTTTCAATTGGTTCAACAATATGGAATGAATGAAAGCAATTTGGTGTTGCTTTATCGCGCGAATGGATTTGAACCCTGGACAGAAGCAAGTAGCGCAACACTTCTTACTGCTGGAAGCACTACCAATTGGAACGGTCGTTTCGAAGTTTTGAATCCACTTCCAGGAGATTATGCTTTCGCGTTTCATTCAGGAATTATTTTGGTGGAAGAAAATACGCACCCTTCCCTTCCATTTATCATTACCGCCAATGCTATTTCGAATTCGAATTTTAGCGGGAAATATTCCCTTACCAATGCAAGCGGACAGTTGTTGTTGAAGGGAAAAGTTACCAACGGAATTCAACTTGATATTTCGAATTATGCGGAAGGCATTTACTTTTTAGAACTGAACAGCGCAACGTACAAAGTGTTCTTGAAATAATATGGAATCACCTGCAACTTTTTCTACGCGTCGCGAATGGCTCTTTATATTCCTAGCTGGGCTCTTCATTACGAATGCAATTACTGCTGAGTTGATCTCAAGTAAACTTATTCAGATACCCATTCAAATTGGAAATTGGAAGCACAACTTTATCACGATTGTGGGCGTACTTCCTTGGCCTATTGTGTTTTTGCTAACCGATACGTTGAATGAATTTTATGGTGAAAAGGCCGTTCGACGGTTGTCTTGGATAACCACCATTCTCATTGGATACTGTTTTATTATTGTGCTTTTTGCTCTTCAAATACCCGCTGTTCCAGGCATTGGAGTATCAGACGATCAATTCGGGGCGGTGTTCGGACAAGCGCCTTGGATTATGGTTGGAAGTATTGCGGCGTTCTTAATTTCGCAGTTGATGGACGTCACTATTTTCCACTGGATCAAAGGGAAAACGGGTAACAAATACATTTGGCTTCGAAGTACGGGAAGTACAGTTATCTCTCAAATAATTGACACCGTCGTGGTGTTGTATATTGGATTTGTCCTTCCCGGAAAAATGGATTGGAACACCTTCGCCGAAGTAGCTCCGACAAATTATTTATTGAAGATGGGAATTGCCATTGCATTAACCCCGCTCATTTATGCGGTGCATGCGGGCATTCGGAAGTTTATCTAAGTAGTCCCTTTCCGAATTCAAATTTCATTCCGGTTGAAATGATTATGCCGGTAGATTTAAAGTCGAACGCGGAAGCCGGATTATTGAATAAGTTCGTCCACCCTTGCTGCTTAGCTGCAGAAACATAAAACTTGTAACGCTTGGCTTTGGTCACACCTACTCCAACTTCAATTTGTGTAGATAATTCGAATTGAGCTGCGTTGCTGGTTGCGTCTTGCCATGTGTAATCAATGATTTGTCCGCTTGCATCCAATACCGGTGTTTCAGCAATTGCCTTCAATAAATAACCGGGTACAAAGGCCACATTTCCGAAGATATAAGCGCGATTACCTAGCTGAACACCCAGTTTCAACGGAACTGAAAAGTAATTGAATTTATTTCGAATATCTGCTATACCCAATTGCGTTCCAACAGAATCGGTAAGCATAATGGAATTACTATATCCTCTTTGCACAAGATTGAATTCTCCTCCCACCGTTAGAAAACGGAAATGCACACGGTCAAAGGTTAGGCTCACGCTTCCACCAGCAATGTCTTTGGTAGTATATCCCGAAAGATTCGTGTTTACGTTTGCGATATTCAAACCTGCTTTAATTCCGAATTGTCTGTAGGGGGTTTGGGCGGCTGCGCTTAAGGCCATTAAAGCTGTGAAAATCAAAAGTGTGGCTACTTGACGGAAGTTCTTCATTGTGCAAAGGTAAGAGAAGTTAAGAATGGGTAAGAGAAGGGAAGATTTAATTGCGTGCGCTGGCGATGAAATAATAATCGGTGGTGTTGTTGAAGCTGTTTTCGAAATCATGTCCAGACAGGGGTTTGTTGTTAGAGATGAAATCTTGTAACGTGAAAACATTCAATCCTATTTCATTGAATAGAAAAGAATGTAATTCGAGTGGATTGGAGTCGTAGAAATCGCTTGCTCCTTTTCCACATTCGAAGAGAATGGTTGGCTTGTGGGCTGCAAGCAAATTCTTTGCTCCTTTCAATACACCGAACTCGGCACCTTCAACATCTATTTTCACAAAGTGAATGGGCGTTGTGGTTGGAATAACATCGTCGAGCAATTTCTTCTCAACGGTGATTTCTTCAATTTCCGGATTGTCGATGTCATATCTGCGACGCTTGATTCCGCTGTATGCAGGCGCGTTTTTCACCCATTGAAACGTTGTTTCTCCAGATGAATTTGATAAAGCGTAAGGAAAAATAGCTGCTCTGTTCTTATACTTTGAGCTAAGTTGATTGAATAGCGAAGGAATGGGTTCAAATGCGAAGTGCTTTCCTTGGGGAGCCAACTTCAGCATGTAGTTGAGCATTTCTCCTTTGTGACATCCAATATCAATGCAGTTGAAGTTGGCTTGAATTCCGTCTTTCATGATTCTGCGCGTAAGCCTATCGTACTTCAAATTTTTCGTTAAATCGAAATGAAGAAATATGAGTAGCTCTCTTACTGCGTCTTTGATCTGGCTCACGGATAATTTTTTTTCTAAAAATAAGGAACAATTCCATTGAAAAGGTAAGAAAGGTTAAGAGAAGGTAAGAGAGGGGAAGAATGTGCTTAAGCACGAATGCCGGAGGCGAATGCTTCGCGAGGGCACATGGCTGTGCGAGGGTCCGTTGGACGAGGGCACATGGCTTTGCGAGGGTCCGAAGGACGAGGGCAACTTCGTTGCGAGGGTCTTCGACTGAAGTTAGAAAAGCTATTTGAAGATTCGCGGATCGAAAGCAAGTCGCTCTTTCGAGATGATTTGAATTTTGTGAGCGACGGGGTGATAAGGATTGATGAGTAAATTGAATTCTTGCGGGACGATGCTGCTTGGGACTTTCAAGACAGGGGCTTTCAACTTTTGGACGAATGAGTCGCCCAAGTTTTGAGTGAAAACAGAAGGCGGATGGGCATTCCAATTCTTGGGAAGATCTGCAATGGACAACGTCTGAATCTTCAATGTATCTGGAATTTCAATTTCAACCAAATACCGATCGGTTGGAATTTCCAATACTCCATTTAAATGCGCAGTAATCTCGAGTAAAGCAAGCGCTCTGCTTTCTGAAGTATAGACCATGCGCGTGTGCTCGCTGTTCCATCGAAAACTTGAAGACATGGATGCGCCAATGCCTTTCAAGGTGTCTTTCAAATACTTCTTACGATCGATTCTATAAACCAGCATTATGCGAAGTTTCCGTATTCAATTCTATTCAAACACTTGCGTACTTCCGCAACACCGGAGAGGGTATCGAAGAGCGACTGCGGTGTAATGCCGTTCAAAGATTGATTCGGCATTTCCAACCAACGATTGAATTTCTCTTCTTCGTTGTTGAAGACCTCTTGGCCAAACGACAATAGTTCAGAGATGGCGACAACCAACTCAGACTCTTTGCTGTTTAGAACAGCCTCTTGTCTTTTGTTTAAGTTGTAGGTTGTCTGCGCTATTCCCAAGACACCCAATAAAAATTTAATGGGTCTTTGCATGCGCTCACTAAGCTCGTCTATGGTTGAATAGGGCAAGCCTTTTCGAATGATTTCTATTCTTCCCAAGCTATTGCCATAGGCCATGGCGCTTTCTTGAAGAACCGATTTTTTGGAATTGGAAGATTTCATAAGTAGCAATTTTGTTGCTAATATAAAACAAATTTGCTTTCAAGCAAAGGATGTTCTTCGAACGAATCTCTTCGAGGAATGCTTCGCGAATGTCTTCGACTGATGTTGTTAAGCAACGATAGTCGGAGACGAATGCCTTTCAGGCGAATCTCTTCGAGGAATGCTGCGCGAATGTCGCGGACTCAGAGATCTTTCTTTAAGAATTGTCCCGTCAAAGACTTCTTATTCTTCGCGACTTGCTCTGGCGTGCCGGTGGCGACAACGTTTCCGCCGCCTTCTCCACCTTCGGGACCCATGTCTATGATGTAGTCGGCGCTTTTGATGACGTCCATGTTGTGCTCGATAACCAAGACGGTGTTGCCGCGTTCAACCAGTCTATTCAATACATTCAATAACATTTGAACGTCTTGAAAATGCAGTCCCGTTGTGGGTTCGTCTAAAATATAAATGGTCTTGCCGGTGTCGCGTTTCGCTAATTCGGTAGAGAGCTTCACACGCTGTGCTTCACCCCCGCTGAGCGTTGTGCTGTGCTGTCCGAGTGTGATGTATCCCAATCCCACGTCGTTCAAGGTCTTCAGCGTGTTGTGAATGTTACGGTGATTCTCGAAAAAACCTACGGCTTGCTCAACGGTCATGTTCAACACATCTGAAATGGTTTTTCCGTTGTAGAAAATTTCTAAGGTCTCGCGGTTGTATCGCTTGCCGTTACAGGCTTCGCAATGCACATAAACATCGGGAAGGAAATTCATTTCAATCAAGCGAACTCCCCCACCCTTGCACGTTTCACATCTTCCACCCGAAATATTAAAACTGAATCTACCGGGCTGATAACCGCGAATACGCGATTCAGGAACCGATGCATACAAGTTTCGAATGTCGGTGAAGATGCCAGTGTAAGTACTCGGATTGCTTCGCGGGGTGCGACCGATAGGGCTTTGATCTATTTCAATAACCTTGTCTAAATGCTCGAGTCCTTCAATTTTCTTGTAAGCCAAAGGTCTGCGCGCTCCATTGTAGAAATGTGCATTCAAGATTGGATAAAGCGTATGGCTAATGAGCGATGACTTTCCACTTCCACTTACACCCGTAACACACGTGAATGTACCCAATGGAATTTCAATGGTCTCCCCTTTCAGGTTGTGTCCGCTTGCTCCCTTCAACACCAACTTCTTTCCGTTGCCTTTGCTTCTTTCCTTCGGGACAGGGATGTTTAATTTTCCACTTAAATAATTCGCAGTAACGCTTCCTATTTTCAAAAAATCTTTTGGCTTACCAGCAGCAACCACATGTCCACCGTGCCTTCCAGCTCCTGGACCAATGTCAATGATGTAGTCGCTTTCCAACATCATGTCTTTGTCGTGTTCCACCACAATGACGCTGTTTCCGCCATCGCGCAAGTCTTTCAACGATTGAATGAGTTTCTCGTTGTCGCGCTGATGCAGACCAATGCTCGGCTCGTCAAGAATGTAGAGCACTCCAACTAACTGCGATCCTATCTGCGTTGCCAAACGAATGCGCTGCGCTTCTCCTCCACTCAATGTCTTCGCGCTTCGATTTAAATTTAAATATCCTAACCCCACGTTCAGCAAGAACTTCAAGCGTGTGCGGATTTCCTTTAACGGTTCACGAGCAATGATTTCTTGTTTACTGTCGAAGCTTGAATCGATGCCTTCGAACCACGCACTGAGCTTTTCAATGTTCAATGCGCTTAATTCTGAAATGGTTTTTCCTGCTACTTTGAAATGAGAAGCAGTGTCTTTTAAACGCGCACCTTTACAGGTTGGACAAGCCTTTTTGTTCATGAAGGTCTCGGCCCACTTGCGAACTGCTGGACTTCCGTCTTCTTCCGCATGTCTTTCAATAAATGCAATGAGTCCGTCGAATCGTGTGTTCATGGTTTGTCCATTCGACATTTCCACTTCCACCTTATCATCCGTTCCATAAAGAATAACCTGAATGGCATCTTCGTCCACTTCTTTCAACGGTGTGTTCACTGTGGCGCCGTACATCTTTAAAATGGCAGCCACTTGCTGGTTTATCCACGAGTTCTTGTTTTCACCCAAAGGAGTTATTCCACCTTGCTTAACGCTTTTCGAATTATCTGGAATTATTTTCTCAATGTCAATTTCAGCCACTTCACCTAAACCACTGCAGTAGCTGCAAGCGCCGTATGGGCTATTGAATGAAAAGAGATTCGGTTCAGGTTCTGGAAAGGAAATTCCTGAAGTTGGACACATGAGGTTTTTGGAAAAGTGATGAACCGTTTCGGTATCCAATTCCATAACCATGACATCGCCCTTGCCCATTTTCAGAGCGGTTTGAACCGTAGCCTTCAAGCGAGGGTTGTTCGGTTCAACCGAAAAACGATCGACTACCAATTCAATGTCGTGCACCTTGTAGCGATCGAGTTTCATCTCTTTCGTCATCTCCTTCAACTTGCCGTCGATACGCGCGCGGACGTATCCTTGCTTCATGAGCGAATCGAAGAGTTCGCGGTAATGACCTTTTCTTGCTTTCACCAACGGAGAAAGAATGGCTATTTTTTTCGCCTTGAAATCCTTCGCTATTTTTTCAATGAGTTGCTCTTCCGTGAATCGCACCATTTTCTTTCCGGTAGCCGGACTGTAAGCATCTGAAGCACGGGCGTATAACAAACGCATGAAATCGTAAACTTCAGTAATGGTGCCGACTGTAGAGCGTGGATTGCGGCTAACTGTTTTTTGTTCGATGGAAATAACCGGAGAGAGTCCGTTTACTTTATCGACATCGGGACGTTCCATTTCACCCAAAAACTGACGGGCGTATGCATTGAACGTTTCCATATATCTGCGCTGACCTTCTGCATAAAGCGTGTCGAAGGCTAACGAAGATTTTCCACTTCCAGAAAGGCCGGTAATGACAACAAGCTGATTTCTTGGAATGGTAAGATCTATATTTTTAAGATTGTTTTCTCGGGCTCCGAGAATTTCAATTTTTTCTTCTTCCATAGTTAGTCACGCGCGGGAAGCACTTTGCCGCTGCATTTACCAAAACCCACTTTCACCCCATCTTGTTCAGCGTAACCGGTAATTGTAACAGTGTCTCCATCTGCAATGGATGAACGCGTTGTGCCGTCTGGCATTTCAACAGGCTTCGTTCCTTTCCATGCAATTTCCAACATGCTACCGTATGAACCTTCGTTCGGACCGCTGATGGTTCCGCTAGCCATCATATCTCCGCAACGAATGTTGCATCCGCCAACGGTGTGGTGCGCCAATTGTTGGTTCATGTTCCAATACATGTGTTTGAAATTGCTGTTTGAAACCACTTGCTTTTCGCCGGCCTCGGTTTGAATTTCAACTTGAAGATTGATGTTGATGTTCTTTATTCCATTGTATTGAAGATAAGGAAGAACCTCTGGTTCCTGTAATGGACCTAGTGTTCTGAAAGGCTCTAATGCATCTAAAGTAACGATCCAGGGTGATACTGTTGAAGCGAAGTTCTTCGCTAAGAATGGGCCGAGTGGCACATATTCCCAACGTTGAATATCGCGTGCGCTCCAGTCGTTGAAGAGCATTAATCCGAAAATATAATCGTCCGCCTCTTGCGTTGAAATGCGCTCTCCCATTGGTTTACCATCGAATGTCACGAATGCCATTTCCAATTCGAAATCGAGTTGTTTCGTTGGACCATAAGTTGGCTGTGTTTCATCGGAGGCGTTTACTTGTCCGCAAGGACGCGTCACTGCTGTGCCGTCTACTACAATGCTTGAAGCTCTTCCGTGATAACCGACAGGCAAGTGTTTCCAGTTTGGAAGCAATGCTTTCTCTGGATCGCGGAACATGGTTCCAACGTTACGAGCGTGATCCATGCTGCTGTAAAAATCTGTGTAATCTCCAATTTCAATTGGGAGATGCATTTGCACTTCGCTCATTTTAATGAGGCATGAACGAATTTCATCTTTTACAACAGCGTCTTGATTGTTGTTGAGCAAATCGGCTAATCTCATGCGCAATGCAGAGCAAGCTTTCTTGCCGTGCTTCATCATTTTATTCAATGAATGCGTCCGGTATTCTTCAGACCCGAATGGCAAAGCAGAAATGTGATTCTGTTGGAAAACGCGATAAATATCTAAAACATAGTTTCCAATGGCCACTCCAACGCGATGATCTCCTCTTCCTGTAGAGAATATTCCGAAAGGAAGGTTTTGTATCGGAAACTCAGTATTTTCAGCTCCTTCAACCCAAGTCTTTTCACTAAATGAAATAATATTCTTCATATGCTTTATTTTCATTTCAAATGTAGTTCGCTTTTCGGTTCTTTCTAACTTGCAGACGCATGAAAAAATCAACGAAATATATTCTTGTCGGCACGGCGTTTTTCATACTCGGATTGCATTTTTCGTTGAGTGCGCTCTACGCCTTTCGAAGGCATTACGACATTCCTTTGGTTGAATCGGTCGCTAATAGATACGGATTTCCCTTTTTTCATCAGGGGTATAGCTTGTTTGTACCGATGTCTGAATTCGATGATTTCCTTGAAGTTCGTTACCGCGAAGGCGGCAATTGGACTGCGTTTCAGGAAATTGGGAATCGCTATGAATACGCTGTAGATAGCAAACTTCGTCAGTTCGAGGAGTTTTCAACCGCGAATTTGAATAATCAAATCGTCAATAATTTATATTGGAAAGACGGAGTTCGTCAGCTTGAACGTATTGAACAATCCACCGATTACGGAAGATCCGTATATTTCTGTCAACGCCTAGAACGTGCCAAGCGCAAGCTTACCCATTCACACACATACATCGATTCCATGCAGGTTCGACTGGTGTATCATTTTCATCCGCTGAACGGGGAACAGAAGAACGATGTGTTTGAATTCAGTAAAGTATTGGTTGAAATAGACAAATGAAAGCGCGGATAGATAAATATGTTGAAGGGTTATTTGTCCCTTATTCGTCCTCTTGGAACGAGCGCACTTTCGTGAGTTTGGTCTACGCGTGGTTTGTGTTCTTTGCCTTTTGGAATTGGCATTCGGTGTGGTTAATTTGGGGGGAAGACAGCGTGTGCATTCGCTATGGGGCAGGCGACACGCGATTGAATAATTTGGTTTACGCTCTCATGTATAATTTGAAATGGTTCAAACCTGTGTTTATTGTCCATCTGGTTGTTTCCTTTTTCTCGATCTTTCATTTCCGAGGAGTCTTTGTTCTTCGAGGACTGGCGTGGCTTTCCGCTTTGTGGATATACTATGCGGGAATAAACGCCATGAATGCGGGTTATGTCTACATGATGCTTTTGATGTTTTTCTGCATACCTTATTCATCGAAAGCTGCTAAACCTTTTTGGGCGTTTTTATCGAGATTGAGTTTGCTTGCGGCGGGTATTCAAGTTGGACTCATTTATTTCTACACGGCATTGTACAAACTCACCAGTTGGCAGTGGTTGTCTGGGGAAGCGATCTATCAGACTTTCGTGAGCGATTGGTTCAGCAATGAGACGATTCGAAACGTTGCACAGGTTATGCCCTATTTCATTTCGGTTATTTTCGCCTACATCATTATGCTTTTTCAATTCACCTTTCCAATTATCATTAACTGGAAAAAGACTCGGAAATATGCAGTAATCCTTGGTATTTCGATTCACTTGTACATTGGCATTTTCATGCACATGTGGGATTTTGCGTTGGCGATGATGGTGCCTTACACGCTGTTTACACATCGTGATGACCGACGAAGTCGGATGACATCGCATAGCGATGATGACCCTATGGGATGACCTTCTTCGAAGGATGACAGCGGAGCTGATGACACAGCACGCTTTGATGCCCCTTCGGGAAGGAATCAATTCAAATTCGGATCTTCGGGGAAATTAGAGAGGAGCTTTCCTTTCGGGCCGAGGCGTTCCATGACTTCCTTCCAGACGTTGTTCTCTTTCGAGTTCATGATTAATTTGGAAGGGACATTCACCACGAACCAAGACTTCGAGGTTATTTCTTCTTGAAGCTGTCCAATAGACCAACCGCTGTATCCAACGAAAAAACGAATGGCGTTTTCCGGAAGGGTTCCTTCTTCAATGCGCTCGCGAATGCGCGTGAAATCTCCACCGTACCAAACACCTTCCACAATGGGCGTGCTTCCTTCAATCTCTTCACCCAACGAATGAATGTAAAAGAGACTTTCGTTCTTCACCGGTCCGCCAAGGCTCACGCGTCCAGGCATCTCTGGGAAGTTCGCAATGATTTTGCTAATCGGAAGGTCTATGTAATTGTTCAACACAAATCCGAATGAGCCCTCTTCGTTGTTTTCACACAACAAAATAACAGTCCGATGAAAAAACGGATCGCTGATGTATGGCTCAGACAACAAGACTTGTCCACGCTTCGGCACGGTGCTATCGCTCGGTTGAAAATTCACATGGCTAAAATAGGAATTCCTTACTTTCGCCACATGCGTTTTCAAATATTCCTTTTTCTTTTTCTACTTCCATTTATAACCCTTGCCCAACCTGGCGGAGGAGGAGGTGCTTCGTTCGAGCATTTCGGAGTTCCCGGTAAAGTTTATACTTCTGAACTCTGCCTGAAGCACATGAAACTGCAACTCATGAGCGGGGAACATTCCAACATCATTGACTCTGAACAAAAAGAAATTCGGAGTCTGAATTTGGAACACAACAGCTGGTCTTCCCGATATGCCGGACAAGAGTATCACCAATCTGAAAATCATTATCGCTTGGTTTGGAAGGAAGATAACGATTCCATGGTGGTGATCTTCTCGAATCTTACGCCTGAGAACGGAGGCGGATATTCAGAGACGTTCGACAGTCTTGTGTTTATGCCCGGACATTATGAATTGTCCCTTTCGCGCTATCCGGGTTTTTCAGGATATGAAAGTTTCACTCCGAAAACACATTTGAATTGGTTCAAGGAAATGGCGGCTACCGCTTATTTCCCGGCACGTCCGACCTATTCCTTCTATTATTATTACAACGCCGCGCATCAAGAAAATTCACAAGTCAGATACGAAGACTCAGAAGTTCATCTCATAAAAGCGCAGCAAATGGCCGAAAATTTCGATCAACAAAAATTGGTGCTCACAGAGCGCATTCGATTTCACCGATTGAAAAACCATTCAGATGAATCGCTGAAACTTTCGCTGGAGCTCGATTCCCTTTGTCTTCAACATTCCACTTCCGACAACTCGGCTTGTTTGGTCTTGATTGAATTGTATACGGAAAGAAAAGAATACGAAAAGGCCCTTCCCTACTACACCCGACTTTCCAAGCAATTCAACGACGATAGTTATTTGATTAACGAAGCGCTGTTTCTTGAAATGAAGTTGAATCGTTCCGAGGAAGCCATTACCATTTGTGAAATTCTGCTTAGTCGCATTCCAGAAGATCACATGAAGGATTATCCAATCGGAGCCTCTCCACGTGCTGAAACCATTCTGCACATTGGCGAAATCTTTTGGCATGCGAACAAACCCAAAGAAGCGAAATTCTATTTGGAACTCGCCATTCAAGTGGGAGCTTTCCATACCAGCGACGATCGATATGTGAATTTATTCGGAACTTATATTGAAAAATTTCCAACCGAAACCACCTTCTACATCTGCAGAGCCGCCGCCAATATTGGAAGAGCGCCTTATCTCGGTTGGGGCAACATGACGCGCATTGCTTGCCTGGAAGCCATAGAAGATTGCGACAACGCGATGAGACTTGGACGAAAGGATTTTTTGGTGAATTACACGAAAGGAGAAGCCATGCAACTGATTAAAAAGAATGAAGACGGATTGAAAGTGGCCGACGAATGCATTCGTTTGGAGCCGAAAGATCCGAGAGGATACTTGTTGAAGAGCATGTTCTACAACGACATTCGAACCGAAGAGGCCATGAAAAAAGCGGAAGAATACCGCCTTGAATTTCGTAAACGATTAGAGAGCTTCAAATTCAAATTTCATTATTAGAAAATTCAAAGTGTATGCGTCCTGTCGCGTTATCTTTGCCGCATGGATGAATCGAGACTTTCTGCCCTTCGCGCCGAGTTGAACAAAATTCACAAGTGGCCAAGCAAGTACATGTTTAAGTTTATTGTACCATCATTCGAAGATCGCGTAACGGCAGTGAAATTGATCTTTGGTGAAAGTGCGCATTTCGAGATGAAGTGGAGTGCAAACGGAAAATACACTGCCATTACGGTTCATGCCATGATGATGAATGTTGACGAGATTTTCGAGAAATACGAGGAAGCTGCTAAAATTGAAGGAATAATAAGTTTATAATATGAAGACATTTGAATTGTTAAGGAACGTATTGTTGGTGTCTTTGCTGGCCATGCTTACGTATGTGTTGTACAAGCGCATGCTGCATGTGATGCGCAAGCAGCACGTTCAGGAGAAATATCCGGCATTACCGAATGAATTGAACTGGACAGAATCTGGAGAAGGACAAATTGCGTTGAAGTTGAACATGAAGATGCACCTTGACATTCAAATCTTCAATACAGAAAATGCTTCTGTGCTCACCTTGGCCAATGATGAATTCCCGAAAGGAGATCACATTTTCACCTTTGAAAAGAATCAGCTTTCTGCTGGAAAATACTATTACAAAATTGTTTCTCCGCACGAGCAAGCTTCTCAATACTTCAACATCTAATGTCATTACGCATTGTTTTTCTTGGCACTCCTGAATTTGCGACCACTTCGCTGAACGCCTTGGTGAATAGCAAACACGAAGTTGTTGGCGTTGTTACTGCTCCCGATAAACCCGCTGGACGCGGACAGCAGTTGAACGAAAGCGATGTGAAGAAGTTTGCGGTTCAACACGGATTGAATTTGTTTCAACCTGAAAAATTACGCGACGAGACCTTCATTCAAGATTTGAAAAACCTGAATGCCGATTTATTCGTCGTTGTCGCTTTCCGCATGCTTCCTGAAGTGGTTTGGAACATGCCTCGATTGGGCACATTAAATTTGCATGGTTCCCTCCTTCCGCAATACCGCGGAGCTGCTCCTATTCAATGGGCAGTTATGAATGGCGAAACGGAAACCGGATGCACGACCTTCCGATTGAAGCATGAAATAGATACTGGAGAAGTATTGGGTCAGCATAAATTGTTGGTTGGTCCGAATGAAACAGCCGGAGAATTGTACGAGCGCATGATGCACGAAGGAGCCGAATTATTGGTTCGAAGCCTTGATCTTTTGGAAGAAGGAAAGGTTCAACCAATAGCTCAAGAAGAACTTATTACCAGCGAATTAAAGCACGCACCTAAACTTTTGAAAGAAGACGGAAGAGTCCGTTTGACGGACACTCCTGCTGTGGTTCACAACCGCGTTCGCGGCGTGACTCCCTTCCCAGGAGCATTCACTACTTTTCAAGGTAAGATCTTAAAAATTCACAAAGGCCTTCCGGAAGAAACCGAACATTCATTCGATTTAGGTTCTTTTCATTCCGACAACAGAACGTTTTTGAAGTTGGCGGTGAGTGGAGGGTTTTACAATTTGCTCGAGGTTCAATTGGAAGGGAAGAAACGGATGGGTGTTGAGGAGTTTTTGAGAGGGGTATCCATTTCATAGTTGCTTTGCAAGGTCGGCGTAGCCGACGGTGTTTCACAAGATGCTTCGCAGGTCAGTGATTTGACTGTATCCAAAAAGTTGATAGTTTTACAATAAATACATGGTCTTTGCATTTAAAGTAAATAGAACAACACGAATAATATGAAAAAACTCCTTCTCCTCACCGCGCTCCTAACTTTATTTGCTCAAATCGGCTCGGCGCAAAATTCAACCTTCGATAAAAAAGCGTTTTGTAAAAAACTAGAGAAGGAACTCGTTAAAATTAACGACTCGCTTTACGCTTCGAAGTTTGAATGCTCGATTTCAAATTACCGCACTTTTCTTAACGAATTGAAATCACAATCAAAAGATGTTTCAACATTCCTCCCTGACACCTTTGCGGGTTGGAGCAAAAAACGAAATGATGTTAGAATGGTTCCATATTATTTATCTCATCCTGCCTACAACGAATACCCGATCTTCTCAATAACCCGTGAAGCAGCTATGGCTTATTGCAAGTGGTTGAACGAAGTGTATGCCGGATATGCTGATAAGAAATTTCAACAAATGATTTTCACACTTCCTAATGTTTCAGAATGGGAGAATGCCGCTTTGAGCTTCAAGAATAAATCTCAAGAGGAAGCCTATTACAAAAAAGACAAATACAGTCAAGAGGAAATAGATTATCCTTGGTTAAACAACAATCTTTATCGGGAGAATAATGCTCGTTCTAGATATATCGATTTGAATATATTAGAAAACGGCTTGACAAGTTATCTAAATTTTCCTGATTTTCGAAAAGCGAATTTTCACGATGAATTCTACCAATCTCAACAAACTGAACCGGTGAAATCTTATTCACCCAGCAACAACGGCATGTACAACGTATGTGGTAACGTTGCTGAAATGACATTGAATCCAGAAATTACAAAAGGTGGAAGTTACTTGAAGTATCCGGAAGACTGCGCTATTCATGATACTATGGCATATTACGACATTCCTAGTAGAGATGTTGGATTTCGGGTGTTTATGAAAGTTAAAAAATAGATGCTTCGCAAGATTGCAAGCAAAGATGCTTCGCAAGATTGCAAGCAAAGATGCTTCGCAAGATTGCAAGCAAAGATGCTTCGCAAGATTGCAAGCAAAGATGCTTCGCAAGATTGCAAGCAAAGATGTTTCACAAGATGCTTCGCAAGATTGCAAGCAAAGTTCTTGTAGTGAACATACCATTGTGAATATGCTTTCAGTTCAGGAAGTTTCAATGAAATAAAAAATGTATTTTTGAAATCTAAATCTTAATACTATGTCAAGTCAATTACTCAAAGGCAAAAAAGGAATTATCAGTGGTGCATTAAACAACATGAGTATCGCATGGAAAGTGGCTGAACGTGCCGCGGAAGAAGGTGCTGAAATTGTTTTAACCAACGCTCCAATTGCTATGCGCATGGGTGAAATCAACGGCTTGGCTGAAAAGATTAACGCTCCAATTTTTGCAGCAGATGCAACGAACGAAGCCGATTTAGAAAACTTGTTCGACAAGTCTATGGAACACTTCGGTGGAAAAGTAGATTTCGTTTTGCACAGCATTGGCATGTCGCCAAACGTTCGCAAAGGCAGACATTACACAGATTTGAACTACGAGTGGTACAAGCAATCTTTGGACGTAAGCGCTATGTCGCTTCACAAGATGTTGGCCACTGCTTATAAGAAAGACGCCATTAGCGATTGGGGAAGTGTGGTTGCGTTGAGTTACATTGCTGCTCAGCGTACGTTCCCAGATTATTCAGACATGGCAGATGCGAAGGCTTTGTTGGAAAGCATTGCGCGTAGCTTCGGTTACCATTACGGTGCCGCGAAGAAAGTGCGTATCAACACCATCTCTCAATCTCCAACAGTGACCACTGCTGGATCAGGTGTAAAAGGATTCGACGGCTTCATTAGTTTCGCAGAAGAAATGTCTCCACTTGGAAACGCAGACGCCTTAGCCTGTGCAGACTATTGCATCTCGTTATTCAGCGACTTAACGCGCTACGTAACCATGCAAAACCTCTTCCACGACGGCGGCTTCTCATCGACTGGTGTTACTCCTCCGGTGATTGAGCGATTCACAAAATAATAGAACTTCGTTATTTGAAAACCTACGGTTTTATTCCTACTTCGTAATGGGAAAACCGTAGGTTTTATTCCTACTGCGTAATTGGAACTTTGTTGTTAGTCTTCCCTTTTCTTACCCTCTCTTAACTTCTCTTACCTTTCATCAAGACCTTTTCCGGCTATTCGTTCCAAGCTTTTCGCTTCGCTCAAAGGCTTTCCACTGCTATCCGGGGTACTGAGGAACTGCGTTGTTTAAACTTCGTAATTGGAAAACCGAAGGTTTTATTCCTACGGAGTAATTGGAACTGCGTTGTGCTTACTTTGTAATGTAGCTAAATTCTAGAAACATTAATTTGAGGATTAATTTCATAGAATCCTCTCTGTGTCAAACATTAGACTTTGTATTTCACCAAACAAATTTGCACAGATTTCATAATAAATGCTGTCTCCAGTGAGTATCTCTAATTTGAACTCATAGCCTCCGCTTGACAAATTATTACATCGAGATACTCGACAATTTTTAAGATTCGTGAAAACAAAATCTTCTGGTTGAAGACCTGGATACTTTAAATTAAAATACTCGATAGTATTTGAACAGAAAATCCCCTCTTTTGAAAAATCAGTTTTGTATTCAAGGTCCAATGTGTCTTTCGAATTTCTCAGATGATTAGGGAAAAATCTTTTCCCGTTTACGTAAAAACCGTCCCATAGAATTTTTCCGTTTGAATGATAAACCACCCAATCGCCATTTCTTTCTCCGTTAATAAGTTCACCGCTACTTTTTTTAATTCCATTCAAATAATAACTACTATAACTTGAACTAGAATCGTTTACAGGAGTCACAAATTCAAAAGATTGATCTATTAGATTCACAGAAAATTCTGATTTAATATCATCTCTGCAGGAAGTAATGGTTAGAGCCAAACCAATAGCAATAAAGAAGAACTGTTTTCTCATCTTAATTATTAACTTTATAAGGTCTTACCGATAATTTACAATATATACCCATTTGAATCGGAAAAAATGCTCCTACAAGTACATCTTTATCGCTTGTTGGTATAATGTATACGGTCTTTAAGGAATTTTCACTACTGACCACATTGTATTTAGCATTGCTCACTTCGATCACAATATCTTCGGGATGTATCTGCTCACATTCGATTTGGACCATTGAAATCTCCCCTTTTTTAAATATCGTATCTCCAACCTGATAGGTAATTACATTTTTATTTGCTAAATCAATTGGATAATAACGTTCATTCTTATGATAAATACCTTTCCAAATGAGTTTCCCTTCAATTGTAAATTCTCTCCACATACCCTCTCTTTCTCCTTTAGAATTGAGATGGCCAATGAACTTGATATTTCCATTTTCAAAATATGAAGTGTCTGCAACCAAATCCGAATTAGCAGATCTGATTGTCTGAGAATTTTCACTCGTGCATGAAAACACAATTGAGGATAATACAATTAAAATTATAAAATATAATTTCATTTTGTTCTCGGCAGTATTAAAGTTTAAATATACCTCACTACTATTTACAAATTACATAAATCTCATAATTTCTCCTTCCAAAAACCAGAGAACTTCGTAATTGGAAAATCGTTGCTTTGAGCTCGCTCTGCGAGCGGCATCCGAAATGCCCCAAGGAACTATGTTGTTTGAACTTCGTTGTTGGAACTCTGTTGTTTGAACTACGTTGTTAGAAAGTCGAAGACCCTCGTTGCTTGCAACCTTCGTCCATAGGACCCTCGCAACGCTCGTTGCCTTCGCAAAGCTACTTGCCCTCGCAACGATGTTGCCTTCGCAAAGCCATTTGCCCTCGAAAAGCAATTCGCCATTGAATAAACAGCATATAAACTGCATATAAAAGTTAGTGCGTATTCCAGATTAGCGAAATAGGTTTGTGATATGAAATCAAATTCAAAAAAGTCAGAAATGAATTTTGTGAATTATACCAATTTTGGGTACTTTTACAAAAATCAGTTGACCATGAGCAAAAACACTTCCATCACTTTCGGTACTTATTTCGAACAGTTTATTCAAAACACATTGAAGGAAGGTCGCTACAAAAACGCCAGTGAAATTGTACGCGCTGGATTACGACTGCTTGAAGAAGAAGAAAATAGATTGGCAACATTGCGTAATTCCATTCATGAAGGAATCGCCAGTGGAACGGCAGAAGATTTCAATCCCAATGAGCACTTAAAAAAGTTGAAGTCAAAAAAGAAATAAATGTCCACTTTTACTTTAACCAATAAAGCCGTTGCCGATCTTTCTGAAATTTGGAATTATACCTTCGATACTTGGTCTGAACAACAAGCGGATAATTATTACAAACTCATTATTCAGGCTTGTTCCATCGTTGCAAAGAACCCGAAATTAGGAAAATACTATCACGAGATCTACCCTAATCTTTTAGGAAAGAAAGCTTCAAAACATATTATTTTCTATCTCGTTCAAGAAGATAAATCAATAGAGGTTGTTCGTATTCTTCACGAGAGTATGGATTTGAAAGGAAATTGGAACTGCGTTGCTTTGAATTCGCTCTGCGAGCGGAATGCGAAATGCCCCCAGTGAAGCTGAGGGAGGAAATTTCAAAAATTCCAAGAGTACAGCGAGTCTGCTGAAAAATCCATTTCGCCGTTGTTCCAGGAAAGATATCCGTGAGTGACTTCGAAATTCTTGAATTTAGATAAATCTAAAAATGCTTTTGTCATGGGATTTGAAGCAGCAGATAAAAATGATCTGAAGTCCACAGTTCTTCTCTCTCCGTCAGAAAAAAACAACTCAACCGAATAGTCATTGAGGTATGTCGCTGAAGTTAGTTTCATTACTTAATGCGTTGAGTGATAATTTTCCGTTCAACTCGATTGTTGAGTACAACAAAATTAATCCAATCATTTACAATCTCGTACTGATGAGCTGAAATTAATTTTGTTAGATCTCTTCGCTGTTTTGGAGGGAAATTTTTGTAACCTTTTTGCGTTCGATAGGTAATTTCAGTAATAATACTGTTTTCAATCTTGAACTCAATTCTCATCCCATATTCCTCATTGTAAAAGGCATGAATGTGAATTGGAAAATGTTCATTTGAAAAGAACACAAGACGTATTCCGAAATACTCAAATATTGTAGGCATTTTTATTTGTAAACCTACAATCTTGAATTATCACGAACACCAATTTTTATATGCTAGTTATATGCTGTTTATTCGGTGGAACTAGGTTGTTGGAACTATGTTGTTAGAACTTCGTTGTTCCTCCCGATAGCTATCGGGATCGTAATTGGAAAATCGTTGCTTTGAGCTCGCTCTGCGAGCGGCATCCGTAATGCCCCCACTGGAGGTGGGGGAAAACGTTCAATAGTGATTGATTGCGCAACAATAGAAGCACTTTGCATTTACTTTTGCACTACATAAATCTCACATGCACGGAAAAGGAAAACGAATAGCAGTCATTGGCGGAGGTGCAGCAGGAATGTTCGGTGCAATACGTTTGGCGGAACTGTTGCCAGAAGCGGAGGTGATTGTTTTTGAAAAAAGCAAAAACCTGCTAAGCAAGGTGAAAGTAAGCGGTGGCGGGAGATGCAACGTGACACACGCGTGCTTCGAGCCGAAAGAACTGGTGAAGTTCTATCCGCGTGGAAGCAAAGAATTGCTCTCGCCTTTCTTCTCGTTTCAACCTTCCAACATGATCTATTGGCTGCTCGATCGCGGAGTTGAAACACACACCGAAGAAGACGGACGCATGTTTCCTTCCACCAATAAATCGCAAACCATTATCGACTGCTTCCTGAACGAAGCGGAAAAGCTGGGTGTTCAAATTAAAACCGAATACGCAGCAGACCTCTCCTTTCTTCAATCTTACGACGCTGTTTTAATGACAGCTGGTTCAAGTGAGTTGGTTTGGAAAGACCTCGAAGAACATGGTGTGCCGTGCGTTCCGCGTGTCCCTTCCCTATTCACCTTCCACATAAACGATAAATCACTTCACGAACTTTCAGGGATTTCTGTTCCGCAGGCACAACTGGAAATTCGCGACACAAAAATAAAAACCAACGGTCCAATGCTCATTACGCATTGGGGATTAAGCGGACCAGCTGTGCTGAAAGCCTCTGCCTTCGGTGCACTTGCGTTGGCCGAGAAAAATTACGAAGCCACCGTTCGCATCAACTGGATCAATCAAAACTTCAACGACACACTCGACGAATTGAAAGACCTGCGCGAATCGCATCCAAAGAAAATGTGCGTCACGTTCAATCCGTATCAACTCTCTTCGAGATTGTGGAATTGGCATTTGCAACGCGCCGATCTCTTCCTCAAAGACTGGGCGAACAGCAGCAACAAGTCGCTCGAAATCCTTGCTGAATCTCTCGTTCGTTGCGACCTTCCCATGACGGGCAAGAGCACGTTCAAAGAAGAATTCGTGACCGCCGGAGGAGTAGATTTGAAACACGTGAACTTTCAAACCATGGAACACAAGCTTGTTCCGAATTTGTATTTCGCTGGAGAAGTGTTGAACATTGATGCGGTTACAGGCGGATATAATTTTCAAGCAGCCTGGACCACCGCGTGGATTGCAGCGCAAGGAATTGCAGATAAATTAGCAGAATGAGTCACGAAGAATACATGCAAATAGCGCTCGACCTTTCCTTATACGGAATGGGTTCTGTTGCTCCCAACCCCATGGTGGGATGTGTAATCGTGCACAACGACGAAATTATTTCTAAAGGATATCACACCGCTTACGGCGAACCCCACGCTGAAGTTGAAGCCATTCGCTACGTAGAAGACAAAAGCATTTTGAAAGAATGCACCCTCTACGTCACCCTCGAACCCTGCGCGCATTTTGGAAAGACTCCACCCTGCGCAAACCTCATTACTGAAATAGGAATTCCGCGCGTGGTCATAGGCACACGAGATCCTTTCAGCGAAGTAAACGGAAGAGGCATTGAACACCTGAAAGTCAATGGCGTTGAGGTAATCGAAGGAATTCTTGAAGACGACTGTCGATTTTTGAATCGAAGATTCTTCACCTTCCACGAAAAAAAACGTCCGTATATTATTTTGAAATGGGCACAAACCGCAGACGGATTCATGGACAAGATTCGTGAAGAGAATGAACGCGGCTCCTTCCCTATTTCTTCTTCTGAATCGCGACAGTTGGTGCACCAGTGGCGCAGTTTGGAACAGGCTATTTTAGTTGGACCAACAACAGCGCTTAACGACGATCCGGCGCTGACCGTGCGTTTGGTGGAAGGCGAAAATCCGATTCGCATTGTGATCGATGAAAAGGGATGCCTACCGGAAGAGCTTCAGTTGTTCAACAACGAAGCGCGAACCATTGCCTTGGTGGGCAACGGCGTTCAAGCCAGATACAACTGCGAAATTCTTCCAATCGAAAAATCGGGCGTGGAAGAATGGATGCGTGTTTTGCATACCGCGAACATTCAAAGTATCTTGGTTGAAGGCGGCGCAGGAATACTCAACACTTTTATTGAAAGCGGAATGTGGGACGAAATGCGCGTATTCACTTCCAACAATAATATAGAACGCGGATTGAAAGCACCCCTTCAAAAGGGTAAGCCCTATTCTGAAAAGTACATCGGAGTAGATCATTTAACTGTCACTGTAAACAAATGATCTATCTTATTTTTAGCGTCATTACCAACGCCGCAATCTATTGGCTCTTCAAATACTTTGAACAAATTGAAGCGAAGATTTTCGAGACCATTGTCTTCAACTACATCGTTGCCTTTACTTGCGGAATCTTCTTCGTCCCGAATGTTCATGACGCCTTCCAAAGCGCATTGCAATTTCCGGTTTGGAGCGTAGCCGGACTCATCATGGGTTCGCTCTTCATTTCCGTTTTTTACTTCATGGCCATAACAGCCAAGAAGTCTGGAATTGCCATGGCCACCCTCAGCTCAAAGATGTCGTTGGTCTTAGCCGTTATTGTTTTGGCCTTTTTAGGGAAAGGAGAAATCACGCTATTGAAAGCCATAGCACTGCTGATTGCCATGTTCGGATTGTACCTCTTCAGCGCAGACCGAAAAAGCAAATTGAGCAAAGACATGCTCTTGTATCCGGTTGTGCTTATGCTTGGAAGTACGAGCATCGATTTCAGCATTGCGTATTTTCAAGGCTTCACCACGAATCAGAATGAGCTTTCGTTGTTCACCTGCATGCCCTTCATGGGCGCGGGAATTATTGGAATTAGCATACTGATTTACAAACTCATTTTCCGAAAGGAAAAGTTCCCTTTGAAAGAATTGGGAACGGGAACATTACTCGGACTGGTGAACTACGGCTCTATCTTTTTTCTTGTTGAATTGTACCACAGCGGCTGGATGCCCGAGAGCACAATATTGCCGATCAATAATCTGTTAGTCTTGGTAATTGGATCAATTGGCGCGGTTTTTATTTTCAAAGAGAAACTCAACCGAAGAAAGATTCAAGGTTTGGTAATTTGTGTACTCGCATTAATACTTTTATTATGAAATTAAAATTCGTTCAAGCCTTATCGGTATTCATTGTTATAGTTGGAAGCGCAATTTGCTCGAACGCAAATGCTCAAGCCTTTACTACAGCCCAGCTCGATTCAGCAAACACTGCAAAGTCTATCACGCAGCTTTCTTCCGAAGAAAAGAATGTCATAAAGCTCATCAACTTAGCGCGCATGTATCCGAAGCAATTCGCGAAGAATTATGTCGCGAAATACGACGAGAAGAAGACAGGCTATGCCTATGATGCGTCTTATACTAAAGACAAAACTTCTCTCATTTCAGAATTGAACGCCATGAAGCCTTTGAAACCGTTGGTATTCGACAGCGAGATGTTTGAGTTAGCGAAATGTTGGTGTTTGGAATCAGGGAAATCTGGAGAAATTGGACATGCCAGAAAGAACTGTAAATCGGGATACAATGGCGAATGTTGCAGCTACGGATTCAGTGGTGCGTTAGATATTGTTATGCAATTGATGGTCGACAACAATATACCTGGGCATGGTCATCGCAAGATTATCCTTACCCCCTATTACACGAAAATTGGAATCAAGAACGGAACGCATAAAACTTATTCGTTTTGCTCGGTGATAGATTTTAAGCTATAAAAAAAGGCCGCTCTCGCGGCCTTTTCGTTGTCTTATCAAAAAATTACTTCGACATCTTCTCAGCTAATTTCAATGCTTCGAATAGGTTTACAACCTTACCAGATTTCGAAAGCTTTCCGAATTTAATCTTCTTCTCTTCGTCACCTGGCATTACAACCTTTTGCTTCTTGTAAGAAATACCAGACTTGATAATGATCTCGCGAACTTGAGTTCCAGAAAGATTTGGATAGTAAGAAAGAATTGCCGCAGCAACACCAGCAGTAACTGGAGAAGCCATACTTGTTCCGCTTAATGGTCCGAATTCGTTGTCTAGGATAGTTGCGTAGATATCTACACCCGGAGCGTAAATGTCAACGGTCTTATCGCCGTAGTTAGAGAAGTCTGCCGACAAGTGATCAATAGAATTGTCGCTCGCACCAATTTCCAACCAAGTTGAACAAGTCTTTCCGTTTGCATAACGTGGAGTTGGGAAATTGTCTTTCGAATCAATATCCTTCGCGTCGTTACCTGCAGCGTGAACCAACAATACTCCTTTTGATTCAGCATACATAACCGCTTCGTCTACAACATCCTTATTCGGAGAATGAGATTTCCCGAAGCTCATGTTAATGACACGTGCACCGTTATCTGCCGCATAACGAATCGCATTCGCAACGTCCTTATCGCGCTCGTCTCCGTCTGGCACACAACGAATAATCATCAACTGTGCAGTTTTGCAAATTCCGTCCATACCTGTTCCATTGTTCGTAGCACCTACGATACCTGCAACGTGTGTTCCATGAAGAGCCTCTGGACCATCGATGTGATTGTTACCGTAGCTGCGCTCACGAGGATTGCTGTAATCGTCGCCCACCATGATGCGTGGATTGAAATCTACATTGTACGAATACTCCAATTGAGTGTTGTAATAGCTCGAATATTCTTCCAAGTTAATGCCGCGCATCATAAGGTTTAGAACCATTCCCTTTGCTGCTTTCCCTTCATCATCGGTTGGATCGTAAGCCGCCAATTGCTCTGCGGTAAAATCGTTACCCAAAGCCATAGCCAAGATTTCCTTATTCGCTTTAAACGTTGTCAAGAAAGCGTTGAATTGCGCCGCTTCTTCTTTAACTCCATTTACACGTTTTTCGAATTCTACTTTTATCTTTTCGTATTTCGCGAAATCTGCTTTGTCTGCTGCGGTAATAGAAGAAGCATCTTTTCCTTCGAAACGCTTTGCCAATGCTCCATATACACGAGTGAATTCTAAATTGTCTTGCTTCACATCGCCACCTTTTCCACCAATGAAACTCCAACCGTGAACATCGTCGATGTATCCGTTCTTATCATCGTCAATTCCGTTGTTTGCAATCTCGCCTTTGTTGGTCCAGATATTCGCATTCAAATCTTTGTGGAAAGTCTCCGATCCACTGTCAATAATTGCAACTACCACAGGAGTTGCAGTCTTTCCTTTTTCAGCCATGTAAGCATGTGCCTTCACCGCACTCACTCCAGGAAGCCCGTCGGTAGACATGTCTGCGTGTTGCCACTGTGTTTTAATGTCAGCGTTCTGAGCAGATACAGCGAACGGAATAAATAATGCCGAGAAAACAATTGAAGCGATTCTTTTATTGAAAAAAGAAATCTGCTTCGAATTCAAAATTGGTTTGTTCATATGTGTTTAGTTGTTGTTGCGAAATAAGGAAAGAAAGTTCGGATTATTGCTTCATAATATAAAAAAATATGTCATTTCCATCAGATCTTGAAATTGCACAAGCGTGTAAGATGAAGCACATCAATGAAATTGCTTTGAAATTGAATATCAATATAGATGACCTAGAGCATTACGGTAAGAACAAAGCAAAGCTTCCGCTCAATCTAATTGACGAAGCAAAGGTGAAGCAGTCGAAATTAATTTTGGTGACGGCAATTACTCCTACACCTGCTGGAGAAGGAAAGACAACCACTTCCATTGGTTTGAATGAAGGGTTGAATAAATTAGGAAAGAAGGCAGTTGTGGTTCTTCGCGAACCTTCATTAGGGCCCGTGTTCGGAATTAAAGGCGGTGCAGCTGGAGGCGGCTATGCACAAGTGGTTCCTATGGAAGACATCAATCTTCATTTCACTGGTGACTTCGCTGCCATTGAAAAAGCGAACAACTTGCTTTCAGCATTAATAGACAACAACCTTCAGAATAAACAAGGAAACTTGGGTCTTGATCCACGTTTGATTTATTGGAAACGCGTAATGGACATGAACGACCGTTCGTTGCGAAACATTACCATAGGTTTGGGTGGAACCGGAAACGGTATTCCGCGTCAAGACGGATTCAACATTACACCTGCTTCTGAAGTCATGGCTATTCTTTGCATGAGCAAAGACCGCGAGGACTTAAAAAAGAAATTGGGAAACATCTTCGTTGGATTCACCTGCGATCGCAAACCCATCTATGCGCGCGATTTGAAAGCAGAAGGCGCTATGGCTCTTCTTTTAAAAGATGCCATTATGCCGAACTTGGTTCAAACCTTAGAGGGCAATCCTGCAATTCTTCACGGTGGTCCATTCGCAAACATTGCGCAAGGAACCAACACCATTATGGCAACGAAGATGGGAATGTCTTTAGCCGATTACGTAGTTACTGAAGCTGGATTCGGTGCCGATTTAGGTGCTGAGAAATTCATGCACATCAAGTGTGGCGCAGCAGGTATTGCTCCAGATGCCATTGTTCTTGTGGCAACCGTTCGCGCTTTGCGTCATCATGGTGGTGCAAAAAAAGAAGAGTACAACACCGCAAACATGGAACGCGTGACCAACGGTTTCGCAAACCTTGAAAAGCACATCGAGAACTGCAAGAAGTTCGGAATTACTCCGGTTGTTGCCTTGAACCACTTCCCTACCGATTCCCAAGAAGAGATCGATTTCGTTATTGCGAAATGTGCTACAATGGGCGTGAAAGCTGTTGTTGCAAGAGGTTTCTCAGATGGTGGAAACGGTATGATGAATTTGGGTGAAGCCGTATTGGATGTGATTGAAAACGGAAACAACGCGTTCCGCAGACTGTACTCCAACGATCAACCTGTAAAGGAAAAGATTGAAATCATTGCGAAAGAAATCTACGGCGCTGAACGTGTGAACTACACGAAAGAAGCGGAAGGAAATCTTCGCACGATAGAAAAATTAGGCATTGCGAACTTCCCTATTTGTATGGCGAAGACGCAAAAGTCTTTCAGCGATGACGAATCGAAAATTGGTCGTCCGACAGGATTCACCATCACGGTTCGTGAATTCGAATACGCTGTTGGTGCTGGATTCATTATCCCTATTTTGGGTGAAATGATGCGTATGCCAGGTTTACCGGCTGTTCCAGCAAGTGAGCATATGGACATTGATAACAACGGTGTTATAACTGGACTGTCTTAAATCATGAAGGCTTCTTTAAACTACCAAGCATTGAAGAACGGGCAACCGGTCTCCGATGCATTGGTGGTTGAAGTGCCTGTTCAATTATTTATTGAAGAAGAACCGCTCACGGTTTCCATGTGCACACCTACTCACATTCGTGAATGGGCTTTTGGAATTTTATTTACGGAAGGAATTATTCGCTCTGCGGATCAAGTCCTTTCCTATTCTGAAGAAGAAGTCGATCATCAAATAACCATTCGTGTTTCGTTTAATAATGCCACACAGGCCATTACGAACAAGCGTTCGTTGCTCAGTGTGTCTGCATGTGGAATTTGTGGGAAGACGGCGTTTGAGCCCCCGACACTTCGTGATGACCGCGGAGCGGATGACGAACTGCGTTCGATGACACTTCGTGATGACCGCGGAGCGGATGACGAGCAGAGCTCGATGATGATGCGCGAGGGGATTGCGCAAATGATGGTGCAGTTAAGAGAATCTCAAACTTTATTCGAAGAAACGGGCGGATGCCATGCGGCTGGAGTGTTCAATAGAGAAGGCCAGCTTATTTTCGCAAGCGAAGACATTGGTCGACACAACGCCGTTGACAAAGTAATCGGACATTTACTCCTGAACAATCAACTACGCTCGGCCAAATTCATCGTGGTAAGCGGAAGGGTTTCTTACGAGATTGTTGCGAAGTGCTTTGCTGCGGGGATACCCAATCTTGCGGCTGTTTCTTCTCCCTCATCGTTAGCCGTAGACTACGCAAAAGAATTAGGCCTATCGCTCTTTGCCTTCTGCCGAGAGAATCGCGTTACACAATACGCCTAAATAAAAATGCCCCTTCCTAAGAAGAGGCATTTCATTTTCCTTGAAAATATTCTTATTTCTTAGGAATAACCTTCACCAAAGTTATGTCGAAAATCAAAGTAGAATAAGGAGGAATAGGTCCTTGATCCATATCGCGGTATGCCAACGCAGAAGGAATGAACAAACGAATCTTTCCGCCTTCTTTTATCTTTTGTAAACCTTCGGTAAATCCAGGTATAACCTCGCCTAAATTAAACGTTACAGG
>Ga0114980_10000188_pt1 | contig 42149 bp, 36 predicted proteins | sample S_140806_EF_Meta_FD_87018 | JGI IMG/M metagenome (GOLD analysis project Ga0114980, IMG submission 87018) | Freshwater microbial communities from Lake Simoncouche, Canada to study carbon cycling - S_140806_EF_MetaG | ecosystem: Environmental > Aquatic > Freshwater > Lake | place: Lake...
GCAAAAAATAGCTGGGTCAATTATTCTTTTTATCTGGGTACCTCCATGGACAATCTGGAAGCTATTAAAGCTATCAACCCTCAAACAACCTGCGGTTTGAAGATTTTTATGGGATCTTCCACCGGAAATATGCTGGTTGATAATCCAGAGTATTTGGAAAAGGTTTTTCGTTCCTCTCCGGTTTTGATTGCATTGCATTGTGAATCTGATCCAATGATTGCGTTAAACCTCGAGAAATTTAAATCTCTGTATGGTGATGAAATTACAGCGAATATGCACCCACAAATCAGAAATGCAGAGGCTTGCTTTGCTTCCAGTTCAATGGCTGTACATCTGGCTAAATCAACCGGAGCAAGGATTCACATTCTTCATATTTCTACTGAGAAAGAATTCTCTTTATTTAGTGATGAACCTTTGAGTATTGACAAGAAAATTACAGCAGAGGCCTGCGTTCATCATTTATGGTTTACGGAAGCAGATTATGCCGAAAGAGGAAATTTTATTAAATGGAATCCTGCGATTAAGTCAGAAAATGACAGAAATGCTATTCGGGCAGCAGTAAATTCAGGTAAAATAGATGTATTGGCTACTGACCATGCGCCACATACGCAAGATGAAAAATCGAAACATTATCTTCAAGCTCCCAGTGGAGGACCCTTGGTTCAACATGCCTTGCCAGCTTTGCTTGAACTGGTAAAACAAGGTGTGTTTTCCTATGAAACTGTTGTTACTAAAATGGCTCACGCACCTGCAACTTTATTTTCTATTAAGGACAGAGGATTTATCCGCGAAGGATACTTTGCAGATTTGGTTTTGGTTGCGCCGGATTCTTCTAATCTGGTAACAAAGGACAATGTTTTGTATAAATGTGGTTGGTCACCCTTTGAAGGAACTACCTTTTCACACAAAGTCATATCCACCTATGTAAATGGCCAAAAGGTTTATGATGATGGGATTTTTACAGAACCGGGACTTGGCAAGAGATTGGAATTTAACAGGTAAAAACAAGAAAGCTGCACCAAATGATGCAGCTTTCTTGTTAAAAGAAAATGTCAGTTATTAGTGTATTACAGAAATACTTCTGGAATAAACACTAGTTCCATTTTGAATGACCAGCAGGTAAGTTCCCTGAGGAAGATCGGAGGTATTTAAAGAATTGTGATACACGCCTTCAAAACTATTTAATGTTTCGACTGAAACTACCTGACCTAAACTGTTAACCAGGTTGATGGTAAAGTCAGCTTTTTGATCAGCTGTAAATTCGATAGCTAACTGATTGTTGGCAGGATTTGGATATACTTTAATAGTTCTGCCATTTAAAACAGATTCTGCATGACCAACAGAGCCGCAGGCAGTAGATGACTGAAGTGCAAGACGTGTTGAATTTAAGGTATTTACCATTCTGGTTTTTTGACCGGCGGTGAACATGTACATACAGGCATCATCGGTATAATCCATGTAGTTCATCCACATATCACCATTCGGGCCATTTGTACAGGAAATTCTTACTGTAGAAGCAGCGAAACAACCATAGGTTTCATCCGCCTGATTTGGAGTATCTGTTACGTAATCAGTTCCTGCGCATGAACTACCATCATCACCCCATATATGGTTTAGATTTAACCAGTGGCCAATTTCATGAGTTGATGTACGACCCTTGTTGTAAGGTGCAGACGACGTGTTACCAAAATATGGATATCCTATAACGACACCATCTGTATTTGCTGGTCCGCCGGGAAATTGTGCGTAGCCTAAAAGACCACTTCCCAGATTACAAACCCAAATATTCAGGTAATAACTTCTGTTCCAAATATCATGTCCACCTTGAGAAGCGAATTTTACTTTGTTATCAGTACTAAAACTTGTTACTGTTGTCTGGGTGTAGGTAATACCAGTCGTTGGGTTCCCATTAGGATCGGTTATAGCCAAACAAAATTGAATTTCTGTATTGGCTGCAATAGATTGCCAGTAGGAAGGAATGTTCGCTGCATCAGCATTTGTAAGGGAATAATCCTCATTCAAAGTTTGCAATTGTTCAGCAACTCTTTGAACAGAAATACTTTCTGCTGCGGTCCTGTACACACAGTGTACTACTACTGGGATATATAAGAAGGAAGAAGTTTTATTTCCTTTTTTGGCTGAAAGATGATTCAAGGATTCGAGTTCTTGATTTTTTGCGTCTAAAGAGGCCTTATAAGCCGGGTCTTGTTGGAATAACTGGTTCATGTACTCAGTTGTTCCACAACGTCTGTGGGAGGAAGTTTCCTGAGCCATTACTATCCCAAAGGATAAAATCAAGGCGACAGGAAATAAAAAGATTAATTTTTTCATTACTGGTGAAAGCAGAGTTTACTGCTACGAAATTATTGCTTTTAGGCAAAAAAACAAAGGTATTAGAATGGAGGGATACCAAATGGCTAAGAGCCTTCGTAATAAAAATAATACAAACCCTAAGGTTGGACTTGCATATTAGGGATAATTACCATTTATTTCGGACGCCATGAGTAAGGCCAAAAAACAAGAAGCAAATCAACATCCGGAAGGAGAATTATCTTCACCCGGAACCCAGAATTCAGAATCCACAATGGAATCTGCAAGTCAGGGCAACGAGAATTCCATGGAGTTAGAACCAGAAAAACCAGCTTTGAAAAAAGAGGGTAAACCTAAACAAGAAAAAGTGGTTAAAGCCGATAAAAAGACAAAAATGATTGAAGACCAATTAGAATCTTCAAATGTAAATCCTTCAGTAGAAGAGACAAAGTTGGAGAATACCACCGAAAAAAAGGGTAAGGCTCCAGCTTCGAAGCAGGAAGAAACCAAGCCTTCCGGCAAGGCAGGAAAAAAAATGAATCCTTCGGATTCTAAGGCAGCTTCAACTGGCAAGGGAGAAGTTTCCGACGATCTGGAAATCTCAAAATCTGATATTGTGGGAGAAAATGACCCTAAAATGGAGGATCATTTTGAAACTGTTGAATCAAAAATAGCTGATGTTATTCCTTCTGACGTAGATAAAATCGCTGATGAACCTGAAATAGTATTGGATATTGACGAAGATGTACTTTCGGAAGATGTAGCTGAGATTGTTTTAGAAGTTGCTCCCAAAAAGAAAAAATCTTCCAAAAAGCCAGTTGTTAAGGTACCGGCAGCTCCAAGGCAAAAACCTGTTAAAAAGGAGGCCTATGAGCTAATTGTTCCATCACTTGATGAAAGTATTCTTGAATTTGGAAATCGAAAACGTGTTTATCTTAAGCTTAAATATTCTTTTGATTGTGATGAAAGAGATTTGTTTCTCGCACTAACCAAAACGCCTTACATGCAGAATTGGCTTGCCGAAAAAGTTGATTTTGATGAGAAAACAGGTATTTACACTTTTCATTGGCGGTTTTATAGTGAATCAGCCAAAATCAGCGAAAAAGTGCAGAACAGGTACCTTAAATGGGATTGGGTAGATGCTGAAAGGGGCCCGAGGGATTTCATTGCTTTTTCAATCCATGCAATTCCAGGTGACGATTATGTAGATATGTACATATATGACATTTGTGAGGAGGATGAAACTGAAACAATGAAACAAGGTTGGGATAAATTGATGAACAGACTTCAGTTACTTTTAGGCTAAAAATTAAATTTTTATAATACCTTATTCCTGCTCCTCAGTAGGATAGGCATTTTCCAGACCTGGAGTATTTCTAATTTCAATATGCCTGATTTCTCCTCCAAGATTTCCGGTAACCACCAATAAATAGGTGTTGATTAAACACAATACCAAAAGTGTTGCAGTTGCCAATGGCGATCTGATTTTAAGAATTGAAATTGCCAATGCTACGATTCCAATAAAAATGGTCATAAGCATTGCATAAAATGCTAATGTTTCATGATTAGAAATGAACTTGTCAGAAATTTCTACCGAATTGAGTAGTTTTTCTTTTGCAGGTTCCCCTGATAGGTAGGCGACTACACTGAACACAGCCACCAGTACAAAAAAATAGCAGGTAGTTTTATGGAGTGATCTGCTGGGAAAAATAAAATTCATTATCAGCAGAAAAATACCCAGTACTGTTCCTACCACTGGAAAGTGATTTAACAGCAAGTGAAGGTGGGCCGGGTTCATTCGGCCAGAAAATTACTAATAAATTTTACGTTTAACGACCTTACCTTCAGAATCGAGGTACAAACCCAAACGGGAAGACTGGTTTGAAAGTAATACATGGTACAATTTATTACCGTCTGCTTTTTCAACCAGATAGCTTTCCAGCAGTTCATAACCTTTAAATGCTCCGGCAACAGTTTGTTGAACTGCAGAAGGGTAATTTTTAAATTCAATTCCCGATTCTGTTTCTATCCAAGCGCCATCTTCTGAGAACAAATGACTTACTGACTTACCAGATTTAAGATATTCTGCTTTATAATAGGGTCCTTCTTTAACGAGTTCCGCTGTATTTAAGTCAATACCGGGCGCTTTTTGCTTCAAAGCTTGAGCAACTACAGCAGGTAAATCATTGTTTTTGATTTTCTGAGCAGGGCTTAAACCATATGCCAGAAGGAATAGGAGGAGTACAGACAGATTTTTTTTCATTCCTTTGAATTCGTTATTCAATAATAAGCAAATTTAGAGCCAATTCATTTAAAAATTCGGGCGGATGAGAAAAATCTACGTTCCTACGGTATCCGAGTATGGTTCCGGGGCAGGGGAGGTATGGGTTTGTGCAGATCCTGTTCAGGTTATAAAGGAAGCCGTTGAACAGTTTTCAGCCTCTCAGGTCCTTGTTGTTACAGAAGAAACGGTCTGGGAGGCTGTAAGATCTAAGGTTGGCGATTCCTTTCAAAACTATCCTGTGCTTATTTTAAAACCAGGAGAGGAGACCAAATCCGTGGAAGGGCTCACAAAAATTTGGGCAAAGCTTACTGAGATTCAGGCAGATCGTTCCTGTTTACTCATTAATCTAGGCGGAGGTATTATTTCTGATTTGGGTGGATTTGCAGCATCCTGTTGGAAAAGGGGGATCAGGTACTTTAATATTCCAACAACCTTACTGGCTCAGGTAGACGCTTCAGTAGGTGGAAAAACAGGGATAAACTTTTCAGGGTTTAAAAATCAAATAGGAACATTCTCTGTCCCTTCACTAGTTTTAATTTCAACACTATGGTTTGATACTTTAGGACAACGTCAAATCACCTCAGGGTATGTTGAAATGTTGAAACATGGCCTTGTTAATGACCTGGGATTCTGGAATATATGCGTTAAATTACCCGAATCGTCAGAAGAATGGGAAGACAGAATTTACAGGTCAATACAGATTAAACTACATATTGTTAAACAAGATCCTTACGACCAGCATTTTCGTCAGGTATTAAATTTTGGACACACCGTAGGTCATGCATTGGAATCTGTTGCATTTCATGAAGGGGTAGAAATTTTCCATGGTGAAGCGGTAGCATTCGGAATACTTATTGAAACAATGCTATCAGAAACCTATTGTGGTTTAAATAAATCAGAAAAGGAAGAAATTCTAAACCGTATTTATTCCCTAAAAATAGATTTTCAAGGTATAAAAGAAAAATTTAACGAAACTGTTTTTATAAAGAGTCTTTTTCAGGATAAGAAAAACAGTCATAATCAAATAACAATGACGGGACTTTCCAAAATTGGATTTGCAAAAACGGGAGTTGTCGTTCAGGTTGGGGACGTGCTAAAAACTATTTACCAAGTGTTAGATTGAAAACTATAGTACCTACTCATAGGAGGCTTTCAGGAAATGTACTTTTACCAAGTTCGAAAAGTGCCTTTGCACGAGCTTTTATTTTAGGAATGCAGCAATCTAGGTCTTTTATTCTAAGAAATGTTCCAGAATCGGAGGATGGGAAAGTGCTTATCAGATTTTTGGAGACCTGTATAGTGGATTATAGTATTTCTGATCATGTTCTGACAGTTACACCGGAAGGTCTTTTTAACAATTCTGAAACCTATACTATTGACTGTCAACAATCTGGTACTGCACTCAGGTTTTTAATAGCTTTTACGTGCTTGCTGAAGGGTGAATTTCGATTTACTGGAAATAGCAGATTGCTAAGTCGGCCGGTGAGCAGTCTGATAGAATGTCTTTCTGAGCAAGGAATAAATTTTTCCAAAACCGAAAATGGAGGTTTTTGCAAAACAGGAAATTTAAGTAATAAGGAAGTACATTTTACTATAAAGAATCCGGAATCCTCCCAATTTATTTCTGCATTAATGCTTCTGGCTCCTGGTCTTTCTGAAGGAAGTTCTATAAAAGTAATTGGAGCAATTCCTTCATATGGTTACGCTCAACTAACCCAAAACATGTGTACTAATTTTGGTTGTGAATGGACTCAAACAGACTTCGATTTATTTACTTTAAAAAAGAAACCTTTTGAGTTACATGATTATGAAATTCAAGCTGACTGGAGTAGCGCAATTTATTTTCTACTCTGGTTACTTCTTTCAGGCGGAGAGTTATTTTTTGAAGGATTGTTTTTTAATTCAGGACAACCGGATGAAGGCCTTGCAAAATGGTTTATTGACCTGGGAATGGTTTTATTACAAGAGGACAAAGGAATTAGAGCAGTTGTTTCATCACCAACCCTACCTGATGAATTTGATTTGGATTTAACTATGCAACCAGACAGTATAATGGCATTTTCTGCTCTTGCAGTTTTAACAGGTAAAATGTGTCGAATTAAAGGAACTGGCACACTTAACCTGAAAGAAAGTAATCGTCTGGATGAGATTTTAAGCATTATAAATGGAATTGGATGCAATGCGTATACTCAAGATAATGAACTGGTTATAGATGCAACAAAGGTTAAGAGGAATACTCCGATTTATATTAATTGCAAGGAGGACCATCGCATACCAATGAGTTTCAGTATTTTGGCATTTGGAATGGAACAAGTGATATTTGATTATCCTGAGGTAACAGCTAAATCCTTCCCTGGTTTCTGGGAAGAGATTGCAAAAACCGGAGCTATTCAATTTTAAACTGGATTAATGATTTACAGAGTACTTTTCATTTTATTGACCTTATTTTCAACAAACTCTGTTGTCGGTCAATGTTATGATATTCAGGATTTAAGAATACTAGAAGGAAAGGAAAGCTTGACACAGATTCCTAAAACGGAACCAGTACCAAAGGATGTATTATGTGCTGATTTTAGTAATAAAAACCTATATTTTATTCCTAAAATAGTTTACAATCTTAGAGAATTGCAGTACTTAAATTTATCAGGAAATAAGATTTCGAGATTTGACCCCGATTTTTCCTTTTTATCCAGATTACAAATTCTGAATTTATCTCAGAATAATCTCCAAACATTGCCAATTGCACTGGGTGCACTTCGGCAGTTAAGATATCTTGATATAAGTGAAAATCAATTAATTGCGATGCCTGTCGAAGGCAGATATCTCTATCGACTTGAAACATTATTGTTGAATAAAAATTATATTTCAGAATTTCCCGGAGATTATTCTGAGCTATATATGTTGAAAGAACTAAATCTGGCTAAAAATTATTTTAAAAAATTGCCAGATTTTATGTCAAATTATACCCTATTACAGTCTTTGGATATTTCTGAAAATATAATGCAAGAAGTTTCTCCAGTTATTTCGAAGCTTGCGACCTTGGAATATCTTAATTTATCTGGAAATAGAATAGAAGTATTACCGGAAAGTTTAAGTTCGTTGAAAAATTTGAAAAGACTTTCCTTAAAGGATAACCGACTGAATCAGATCCCGTTGTTTTTAACTCAGTTGCCTAAATTGGAAGAACTTGATTTACGCGGTAATTTGTTATCTCCTGAGCAGACACAAGAATTAGTTAAGCAATTACCAGCATGTACGGTTTTGTATGATAACCCGGAATAGTTGTTTTTAGTAACATGCTTTTCGTAATTTTGCACTCCCTGCCGAAGTGGTGAAATTGGTAGACACACTGTGTTCAGGTCGCAGCGCTCGTAAGGGTGTGCGAGTTCGAATCTCGCCTTCGGTACAAATTGCCCCTGAAATTGGGGCTTTTTGTTTTGGTTAATGGTATCTTTGTTTCAGATTTACAATTGAAATCAGGGGTTTTCATATTATTGGTATTATATTTTGCAAGCGCAGCAACCCCTGCAGTTAGTATTTTTAATTATTGTTTAAACTACACCTATTATTCACAAGTCATTTGTATTAATAAGAATAAGCCAAAATCTGATTGTAATGGAACCTGTGCTTTAAAGAAAGAAATAGGTAAACTGTCTCAGGAAAATTCAGCGGTTCCGATAAGTAAGGACAATTGCAAAAAGATTACACTTTACGATTTTATACCCACAGTTGCGTGTCCTGTTTATTTACTGCAGAACAAGACAGTATATATATTTTTCACCAAATCAATTTATTCTTTTTTACTGATTCATTCGTTTTTTCACCCGCCTGAAAACTAGCTGAATTTCATTCAGTTAACTTTTAAATCGTAAAAAAATGAAACAATTAGTTTTTTTGTTTCTCTTTTTAACAGGATTTATACAGGCATTTGGGTGTGATATTTGCGCATTTTACTCAGGTATACAACCCAACGATTTCAGAAGTAGATTTGAGTATTATTTTCGTTTCAGGGCATTTAAAGGTTATGTTCTAGATCCCTCAGGCGGAAATCAAACTCTGACTTCTAAAATTTCCCATGATCCAAGTGCAGGAATTGGGTTAAATGATGCTAAGTATATTCCTTCAGATAGAGAGCAATATTATTCACAGGATTTTCGTGCAGTATTTTTTGTTCGTAAAAGAGTAGAATTTACTGTAAATCTGCCGTATGCTGTTAATATTCAGTATTTTAATAATATTCGAGATGTTAAAACAGGTCCTGGTGATGCAACAATCCTTGCCCATTACGGCTTTAGTATTTACAAAAAAGGTAAAGTAAAGCAAAGGTTGTTTATTGGATCAGGTATAAAACTACCTACAGGATGGAAGTCAAAGAATCAGGAATATTATTTGCAGAATCCGGAAATATGGCCAGGAACAGGATCCTTTGATGGCATTTTTTCGTTTAGATATAGTGCAATGATTGCTAAATACGGAATGCAATTTCAATTGCTGGGGAAGCTCACTGGTTCCAATAAATTTGATTATCAGTTTGGTAACTCAGGTAATGCAACTTTAATGTTATTCAGAGTTTTTGAATGTAACAAGCAGAAAAATTATCTGAGACCATTTACAGGTGCGTATTTTGAAACAGCAGGAAGCAATAGTTTTGAATCACAAGCTATATCCGGAACAGGAGGAAATGTCACTTTTCTAACACTTGGAAATGATTTTGGCAATAGCCGAATGAATTTTCATATTTCCTTTCAACTCCCTGTAATTGAAAATCTTACGGGGAATCAATTAAAAAACTCAGGGAAATTCCAATTTGGATTTACCCTTTTATTGAAAAACGCAAAAGAACCCATTAATTAAACAAAACAAAGTAACCCGTCTTTTCAAAATGGGAAAGAAAAATGAAAAGAACAGTTTTAAATTTCGCCATTCTACTTTTATTCTCCTCTATTTTTCTAGTTTCCTGTAAAAAGGACAAGAAAGATACACCACAGCCACCGGCTACGACACCCTCAAACGGCACCTTGATTTTTCATATTCATACAATGTCTGATACAAATGAGATTGGTGCATATGATTCAACCCAAACATTCCTAAGTCCAGATGGAAGAAGTTACACGATTTCATTGGCCCAACTGTATCTTTCATCTATTGTTCTAATAAAATCGGACAATTCTGAATTGAAAGTTGATGGTAAATACATTCTTTTGACACCTGACGAAGAAACCTATGAAGTTTCGGCATCTATTCCTAAAGGTGATTACAAAGGGTTTAGGTTTGTTGCTGGTGTGGATAGTACGGGAAATGAAGGTCAACTTAATCATGCTACGGCTTATCCTTCAGGCCATCCATTAAATATTGGAGATCACTCAGATATGTATTGGAGCTGGAATAGCGGTTATGTTTTTGTAAAATTTGAAGGAATGGTGGATACTTCAGCTACCAAAACTGGTCCTGCAGATTTTCCATTCTATTTCCATATGGGAAAAGCTCAATCCAGACGTGCCGTTGATTTTTCTACAAGTTCATTTACCATTACTGGAGGAAATTCTACCTATGTTCACATTATGGCAGATTACAACAAATTGCTAACGGGAATTAATGATCCATTATCCTGGTCAACAATGACCAATGATCCTTCAATTGATGCTCAGGTTGCTGATAATTTCGGTATGATGTTTGAAGTTGAATAACTAGTTAAAAGTGGTTAAAAAAGAGGCGGATTTCCGCCTCTTTTTTTTAGAATTAATTAGAGTATGCTCAAAAAAGTTAATTTGCACTAAATGAAAATTAAGTCACCGGCTACCATTGTTGCAATACTTTTACCTATTCCATTGGTAATACTGCATTTAGTACTACCGGATCAAAAAATGATTCTGATTGTATGCAGATGGTTGGCTATGTTTTATTATGGCTATCTTATTTATAAACAAAAATCTCTAACAAGATGGATTTTATTTTCAATGATAATTGGTACCGAAATTGGGTATGATTTTCCGGAGTTTGCAGGTCATCTGAATCTTGTAAGTAAGATATTTCTCCGGTTAATTAAAACTATTATTGCTCCGTTACTTTTCAGTACACTTGTTGTAGGAATTGCTGGTCATACAAATTTAAAGCAGATCGGCAGAATGGGGCTTAAATCAATTATTTATTTTGAAATAGTCACAACCTTGGCACTTTTTATTGGTGTTGCTGCCATCAATATTTCTGAAGCAGGAAAGGGTGTAGTTATACCCGAAAGTATGACAAAAGAAAGTCCACCTGAAGTGAATCACCAAAGTTTTGAAGACATTATTTTACATATTTTTCCAGAGAACATTTCAAAAGCAATTTTTGACGGGCAAGTTCTTCAAATAGTAGTATTTTCTATTCTATTTGGAATAGGATTATCCTTATCAGCAAATGAGAAGCGAAAAGGATTTATGGTAGGATTTTGCGAATCGCTTGCTGATGCAATGTTTGGGTTTACAAAAGCAGTTATGTATTTCGCACCCTTTGCAGTAGGGGCGGCAATTGCATATACAGTTGGGCATATGGGATTTGGAATATTATTAAATTTATTAAAATTACTTGCTACACTATATGTTGCATTATTTGTATTCATAATTTTAGTTTTTATTCCGATTGCTTTTATTGTAAAGTTACCGTTTAAAAGATTTATTCAGGCAGTATCCGGGCCTGTGTCCATAGCATTTGCTACTACCAGTTCGGAAGCCGCTTTACCCAAGGCGATGGAAGAAATGGAAAAATTAGGTATTTCCAGAAAAGTTGTAGCCTTTGTTTTACCAACAGGGTATTCGTTCAATTTAGATGGGACAACCCTTTATTTGTCACTGGCATCTGTGTTTGTTGCACAGGTTGCAGGAATTGAAATGAGTTTAGGTCAGCAATTATTGATGGTATTTTCTTTAATGCTTACCAGCAAAGGAGTTGCAGGAGTGCCAAGAGCATCTCTGGTAATTCTTATGGGTACTGTTTCTATGTTTAACTTACCGTTAACGCCAGTTTTTATAATTCTGGCAATTGATGAGTTGATGGATATGGCCAGAACATCGGTAAATGTAATTGGCAATTGTTTGGCAACTTATGTAATAGCCCGTTGGGAAGGGGAGATTACGGAACCACAAAGTTAATTTGAGCTATTTTCTTGATTTACTTTAAAGGAAAAGAACTTGTGAGAGAAAAAGGAGCCAACTGCAACCGTAATTCCAGCTACAAATCTTGCTACACCGCTTGGAAGCGAGAAATATTCTTCCAAAAGAAACATGAGTAACCAGTTGGCAGCAAAAACAAAAACTGCAACTGTAAGAAAACGATAAAACTGTGTTGAAGTTTTTAAATTAGAATCTTTGAAAACAAAATATTTGCTTATCGTAAAATTTGTTAAAAAACCAATTGAAAAACTTAAGGTAAGTGACAAAATTCTCGAAGTGATTTCTAAACCCGAAAAATCAAATACAACATCTTTAAAAATTACATAATAAAATAATAAATAGGAACATAAATCCACTAAAAAAGAAGTTCCTGCAGCAAAACCATACCTAATTATCTTTAGGTTATACAGTTTTTTCAACAAGGAATATGTATTGCTTTCTGAATTCATGAACCGGCAAAAATAATGGTTTTTTAATTAGGTTAATCCTTATTATTTCAATTAGATTTAAGGTTTAATGGCAATGTTATCTGTTAAAGGACTTACGAAGTCCTATGGAGTACTACGAGTATTGAAGGGGATTGATTTTACGCTGAATGCCGGGGAGATTGTCGCCTTAATGGGAAGTTCAGGAGCGGGTAAAAGCACTTTTTTACATATTGTGGGTCTTTTAGATGAAGCAGAAACCGGTTCGATTTTGATTGATAATCAGGAAGTAACCGAAATGTCTGTTTTTGAAAAAGCAAAAATCCGAAGAACAAGGATAGGATTTATTTTTCAATTTCATCATTTACTTCAGGAATTTACAGCACTGGAGAATGTTGCTTTGGCAGCCAGGATTAATGGTATTTCAAAAAAGGTATCTGAGGAAAGAGGAAAGGAGCTGTTGGTTTATTTAGGATTGGAAAGCAGAATAAATCACTTTCCGGACCAATTATCGGGTGGGGAGCAACAGAGAGTTGCCATTGCGAGGGCATTAATTAACCGACCAGGAATTATTCTGGCAGATGAGCCAACAGGAAATTTAGATTCTGCGAATAGTCTGGAAGTTCAACACCTTTTGCATAAAATTTCCAAAGTATATAATACAGCCTTATTGATTGCAACCCATAATTCGGATCTAGGTCAAAGTGCTGACAGATTATTACACCTAAAAGATGGGGCAATTTGCTGAAAAGAATCCTAAGGCATTTTTACATGAAATCCTTAAAAAATATTGGGGTTATGATTCTTTCAGGCCATTACAAGAAGAAATAATTAATTCGATTTTATCTGGTAAGGATACCATAGCATTATTGCCAACCGGAGGAGGAAAATCAATTTGTTATCAGGTTCCAGCAATTGCTTCCTATGGAATTTGTATTGTCGTTTCGCCTTTAATTTCTTTAATGCGAGATCAAGTGGACAGACTTGTTCAAACAGGTATTCAGGCCAGAGCATTAACAGGTTCTTTATCAAGACTTGAGCAGGAACTGATTCTGGATGAAGTTACTGATGGTAAACTTAAATTACTTTATGTTGCACCGGAAAGGCTTCAGAATGAAAAAATCACAGATAAACTTTTTGCATCGAATCTTTCTTTTTTTGCGATAGATGAGGCACATTGTATTTCCCAATGGGGAAATGATTTCAGACCATCTTACAGGAATCTTTCCATTTTAAAAGAAAAATTTCCCAATACTCCAATCATAGCATTAACTGCTACGGCTACCCAAGTAGTTTGTGAGGAAATTGAAACGATACTTGGGATGAAATCCCCAGATTTTTATCGGTATTCTTTTTTTAGGCCAAACCTTAGATATGTGTCTATTTTTCAGGAAAACAAGGCGGAAAAGGTACAGGAAATTGTTCAGAAGACAGGAGGAACAGGTATAATTTATGTGCGTTCCAGAAAAGAAACGGAAAGCATTGCAATGGCTTTGGAAGGAAAAAGAATCTCTTCAGGACATTACCATGCAGGTTTACCTTATGCTGACAGAAATTTTATTCAGGATAAGTGGATCCGGAATGAGGTACAGGTAATTGTAGCTACCAACGCTTTTGGCATGGGCATTGACAAACCAGATGTCCGGTTTGTGATAAATTATGGTTTGCCTCCGGACATGGAAAGTTATTATCAGGAGGCTGGACGCGGAGGCAGGGACGGAAAACCTGCCTATGCGGTTTTGTTGTATTCAAAATCAGATTTTGCAAAACTTAGAAAACAATTGATTGAAAAGTATCCAAATAATGAAGATTTATTTAGGGTTTTTGATTGTTTATATGATCAATATTTACCAGATTTTGCCAATAGCGAAGAGCCTAGTTTTGAATTGAAATTGGATGCTTTAGTTAAGAGATCGGGTCTAACAACAGGTGTGGTTTGGAATTCCTTGTTATGGTTTGAGCAATGTGGCTTTATTCTAATTGATAATAGTGCTGAAAGATATGCCAGTTTGAAAATACAATTGTCCTCTGGGGAAATATTAGCAGAGAGAAGAAATAACCCCATTGCGGATAAAATCTGGAATGTTTTGTTAAGAAAATTTGGTGGAGAAGCCTTTATGAGAGAAGTAAGATTTCAGCCTGTACAATTGTTTAAAGGAGAGAAAGTAAGTGTAGAGAATGTGCACCATTACCTGAATGGGCTATCAGAAAAAGGACATATTCAGTATCAGGCACAAAATGGAGTCCCCAAAATTTCATTTATAAGGAAAAGGACTATCCCAAACGAAAAAAGCCTCAATATCAATTGGTTTAAGGAACTTCGAGAAAGAGCTGAAGCGCGACTTTCATATATGATAGGGTATGCTACCAATACTGATAAATGTCGTGCCCAAATGATAAGTTCTTATTTTGGTGAAAAACTAAAAAGTAGTTGCAATAATTGTGATTATTGTCTTTCGAGAGTAAATAATAAGCTTACTCCCGACGTTTTATCTTCTTTAAAGAATGATTATTTGGATCAACTGTCCGCTGGTCCAAAGGAATTTACAATTCTTATTAAATCAGCTAAAAAAGGAAATGCAGCCCAAAAAAGTAGTGTTTTGAAACTACTGTTGGAGCAAAATATAATAAAAACCCTTCCTGATGGCCGGCTTTCCTTAAATTCGCAATCTTAATTTATGATGACTATACCAGGAAGTGCTCTGCGGATCCTAATTCTTGCGCCTCATACCGATGATGGTGAACTTGGATGTGGAGGAACCGTTGATAAATTATTAAAGGAAGGGCATACTGTTTTTTATGCCGCATTTTCGGCATGTGAGTTATCAGTACCAGGACATCTTCCCAAGGATATACTCATTACAGAAGTTAAAAAAGCTACTAAAATGCTGGGTATCCATCCTGATAATTTGATTCTTTATAATTATGCAGTTAGAACATTTAATTTTCACAGGCAGGAAATATTACAGAATCTTATTGAGCTTAAAAAAGAGATTCAGCCGGACCTGATATTTATTCCCAGTTTAACCGACCTACATCAGGACCATCAGACCATTGCCCATGAAGCTTTACGAGCCTATAAGGATAAATCTATTTTATCATATGAATTACCCTGGAATAATCTTAGTTTTAATACAACATGCTTTGTTAAACTAACTGAAGAAAATGTTATTTCCAAGATAAATGCAATGGCTCAATATGAATCTCAAAAACACAGACCATATGCTAATGAGCAATTTATCAGAGGACTTGCAATAACGAGAGGAGTGCAGATAGGAGTTAGTTTTGCTGAGGTTTTTGAAGTAGTACGATGGATTCTGTGAAAGAAAATAGAGTGTTAATTACAGGAGGGGGAGCGCCTGGTGCTTTTGGAATTTTACAATTAATTAAATCTGCCGGCTTTGATTATGTACATTCCTGCGATGCAGATGAAAGCGCTTATGGAAGACATTTTACAGATACCTTTTCCGAAATTCCTCTTGCGGAATCTTCTGAATTTATTACTGCAATTTTAGAATTGACTAAAAGATTTAATATTGGTCATATAATTCCACTTGTAACCAGGGAATTATTTAGTTTTTCGGAAGCAAAAAGTAAAGGAGTATTTTCAGACTGCAATGTTTGGGTCTCTGAAAATGATGCATTAAATATTGCAAATAATAAAGGAAGATTATTAGAATATCTTAAACGTAAAAACATACTTGTTCCGGAATATTGTATTGTACAAACTTCGGATGCTTTGCTTGAAGCAATTACTTCATTAGGATTTCCTGAGGAACTTGTTTGTTTCAAACCTTGTAATTCAAATGGAAGCAGAGGATTTCGGATTGTTCATGAACAAGTAAATGAAACGGAGGAATTGTTTTATAAAAAACCAGATTCTGTAAATATTTCATTTGAAAGATTAAAATTTGTACTTGAACATCAGGAAATACCAGAAACAGTGGTGATGGAATATCTTCCAGGACCAGAATACTCAGTAGATTGCCTTGTATGGCAGGGTAAGTGTTTGGTAGCAATTCCACGAAGAAGAGATAAAATTAGAAGTGGCATAAGTATGGCAGGAGAAATTCACTATCATCCTGAAATAATTGAATATTGCACTTCGATTTCAGAGTCTTTAGGGTTGGAAGGTATAGTAGGAATACAGGTTAAACAAGGTCACGATGGCAGGTTTAAAATTTTGGAGATTAATCCAAGAGTACAAGGAACCCTTGTTGCGACCCTTGGTGCAAATATCAATTTAATTTATCTTTTAAAGCAGTTGTATAGAGGTGTTAATCCAGAAACATTAGATTATTCCGTGAATTGGGGGATAAAATTTGTAAGGGTCTGGAACGAATTTTTTTATTAATAATGGAAAATTTTTCTCTGATTGGTAGATACGACTTTATTTTATTTGATTTGGATGGCACTTTAATTCAGGAAGAAGAATATTTGTTTCCAGCGTATCAGGAAATCTCACAGTATTTTATTCAGGACGAATCAATTCAGAAAAGCTTTTATCAGAAACTTTGTTCAGGATTCCTTACAAATGGAAGACGAGAGTTGTTCCAAAGAACTTTTCCATTATTTAACTTAGATGAGAAAAGAATCGAGGAGGCATTGGAAATTCTAAGAACCATTGACCTGGTAGAAAAGATAAGCCTGTTTCCTGAAGCAATTAAGACAATTGATTTTTTAATAGAGCAAAATATACCATGGATTGTTTTTACAAGTGGAAATCAGGATCAGCAAGAGAATAAAGTAAGGCAGATTAATTGGTCCAGCGGTAGGCCAGAGGTTATTTATGCTCATGGAAAAAGGAAAAAACCTTCATTTGAAGCAGTTAAAGAAAGGTTACATGAATTGCAGGGTTTCAAATTAATGATAGGTGATTCATGGGAAGATGCTGTGTCTGCATATTCCGGTAAAATTGATTTTATCAGAGCTCCCTGGATTTGATGAAGCCAAAAATAGTATTTACAGTAATCAATGACCTTACATCGGATCAAAGGATGCAAAGAATTTGCAGAACTTTATCCTATGAAGATTTTGAAGTAACTTTAGTTGGCCGAAAGTTAAGAGGGTCAGCAAAACTTGAGCAGTTACCTTTTAAGGCACAACGCTTAAACTGCTTTTTTAATAAAGGTTTTTTATTTTACATAGAATACAATTTCAGATTATTTATTTATCTATTTCGCAGTAAGCCAGATATTCTAGGTGCTGTTGATGCAGATACTTTTCTGGCACATTATTTTACAGCCTTTTTTTTAAAGAAGCCAATAGTATTTGATGCGCATGAGTTTTTTTCTCAGGTACCAGAAGTCCTTGGAAGGAGTTTTGTTCAAAAAATTTGGGAACGAATTGAGGTTTTAGCATTTAATAAATCGGAAGTTGTTTATACTGTAGGGGAAGGATTAGCAAAAATATTCGCGGAAAAATTTAATAAATCTGTGGAAGTTGTACGAAATTTGCCAGAAAGGGAACATTTTAATTTATCTGTTCCTAGAAACATTGAAAAGAAAATAATTCTATATCAGGGAGCATTAAATTTAGGGCGCGGTTTGGAAAATGCAATTCAGGCAATGCAATGGATTGATGCAGAATTACATATTGTGGGAAAAGGAGATATTGAAAATGAGTTAAAAATACTCGTAAAAAAACTTGATTTAAATAACAAAATAAAGTTCTTAGGGTTTAAACGTCCTGTAGAGTTAAAGGAAATATCGCGTACAGCTTTTATTGGATATAATGTTTCGGAGAATCTCGGTCTAAGCTATTATTTTTCGTTGAATAATAAATTTTTTGATTATGTTCAGGCAAGTTTACCTTCAGTGATCAACGATTTTCCAGAGTATAGAAGATACAATGAGGAAACAGAGGTTGGTATTTTAATTAAAGATAGCTCACCGGAATCAATTGCAAAGGCCTGTAATGAATTGTTAAATAACAGAGATTTGTATTTTAGGCTAAAGGAGAATTGTATAATTGCTGCAAAAAAGTGGTGTTGGGAAAATGAATCACCCAAATTAATTGCACTATATAAAAAGGTTGCTGCTAAGAATAGCTGACTTTTCTTTTAAATCCACCAATTGGATGATCAATTACCTGTCCATCAATGCATTCTAATGTTCTTGCAGGAAATTCTGTTATTAAATTATAATCATGTGTTGCCATAACTATTGCTGTTCCTCCAAGGTTTATTTGGAGCAATAATTCAACAATTCTGGCCGAAACTTCAGGATCCAGGTTTCCTGTAGGTTCATCAGCTATAATTACAGCCGGATTATTTACAAGAGATCTGGCAATAGACAAGCGTTGCTGTTCTCCACCCGAAAGCTGATGAGGCATTGTAGATGCTTTTGAGCTAAGGCCAACTTTAATCAATAATTCTGATATACGAGCTTTGATTTTGGCTGAATCTTTCCAACCTGTTGCATGCATAACAAAGGTGAGATTTTCTGATACGTTGCGATCAGTGAGCAATTGGTAGTCCTGAAAAATGATGCCCATTTTGCGTCGAAGCAAAGGAACCTGACCCTTTTTAATTTTTCCAATATCAAATTTGCAAACTTCAAGGTATCCCTGAAGAGGTCTTAAATCTGCATACAAAGATTTAAGGATTGTGCTTTTTCCAGATCCGGTTCTGCCAACCAGATACACAAATTCTGAAGGAAAAATGCTGAAATTCAGGCCCTTTAAAAAAGGTTTATCCGTATATCCGAGACTTGCTTCCTGTAATAGAATAACCGGCTTTAGTTCGCTCATTACAATTCCAGTTTAATTATTCTTCCAAAAGGCAACGTTTCAATGCAGGATTCCAGTTTTTTTATAATCTCAGGGTCATTTAGCATTTTTCCAGTTTTTTCTGTCCTGCCTGGTCTGAAATATCCGATAAGGGTAAAGTGTTCATCCCGTACCTGAATGTAATCAGGAATTTTGGCTTTGCCCTTTACTTTAATTACATAGAGTGTTTTTTCGAGCATTGGTTATTGCAATTTTACCTAATATTCCTGATAAAAATAGATTTAATGCTACGAAAAAAATTAAAAGTCATTTACTATTGTACATAGTTAGTATTTTTGTGTTTTTAACCAGATTTACATTCATGAGAAACACTCTTTTTTTATTACTAGTATTGGGAATTTTGATTACCCTGCCAGGATGCAAAGCCTTTGAAGGGGCTCAAATTACTGCTAATCCCGATCCGCTTGAAGTAGTTGCAGACTCAATTGCATTTACTGTAGAGGTTAATATTCCTCCTAAATCAGGATTTAAAAAAGATGGGCGGTTTAACGGAGATTTGGTAATTAAAAATGGAGATAAAGTCTTTCCAATCAGTAGCGTTTCGATTTCAACGGAAAAAGAACCAGACATAAAGAAAAATGGCCTTAAGCGTTCACTATATTTTAAGTCCAAGTATGATCCAGAGATGATGGGAGGGAAGTTAACTTCAATTAACAGTTATGAGCGAAAAGGTAAGAAGTTTGAATTGCCAGAATTCCCTCTTGCTACCTGTTGTAAAGCCACTTCCGAAATGATAAAGGAAGATCTGCAGACATTAGAAACTGCTGCATCCAGAAATGAGTATAAAAAAGAAGTTCCTCTCCATCTTGAAGCAGTCTTTAATTTTCCTAAGGATATATTTGCAATTCAGGCTAATCAATATGAGCAAAAGGATATAGTTGCGATTGGTGAATTTTTGAAGCAGAAATATAATGCTACCAGTATGGGAATATCAGGATTTGCTTCACCTGAAGGTAGATTTGACAGGAATGTTTTTCTTTCTGTTAATAGATCTAAGGAAGTACAAAATTGGTTAATCACTCAATTAAGGCAAGCAGGATATACCAATTATCTGGATTCTACATTTTTTAAAATCACTACTACTTCAGAAGACTGGGAAGGCTTTAAATCAGCATTAGATAAAAAGGGTTATAATCAAGATATTAAAACACAGATTATTACAATTCTTTCAGCGGGCTTAACAGAAGATGAAAAGGAATCCAAGATTATGAGCTTGGTAGGAGGCTCAAAGGAAGTTGAAATAATTCTAGCTCCTTTACGTCGTGCGACCATATCTCTTGATGGTTTCGAAGCAAGAAAAACCGATTTACAGATTGATTCCTTAGCTGTTGAAATTGGTAAGGGAAATATCACAACAGGCGTAAACACCATTTTTGAAAAGGAAGAATGGTTGTACGCAATTGGACGCTTAAAAAACCAAGATTATAAAAAGAAAAATTTGGATGCGTTTTTATCAGTTTATGGAACTGATTACAGAGCGCTTAATGATCGTGGAGTTATTTCTGTAAAAGAAGGTAAAAACAGCGAAGCGAAGGACTTTATTGACAGAGCAGCGCAGGCTAAAAGTGGTGATTACATCATTACCAATAACCTTGGAGTTACCAGTCGTTTAATTGGAAAAGATGATGAGGCTCAAGGTTATTTTGAAAATTCTTTGGCAACAAGAAGTACTCCGGAAGCGAATTATAATACCGGAGTTTTACTCGAAAAATCAGGAAAATACAGTGAAAGCTCCGGAAAATTTGATGCTGCTAAAGGAATTAATAATGCTCCATTTAATGGTGGATTATCCAAGTTATTGCTTGGAGATATTAATGGAGCTAGAACAAATCTTGAAACGTATTGTAAAAACAATCAAAAAGATCCGGAGGGATTCTATTTATTAGCTGTTTTAGGAGCACGATCAGGTGATCTTGATATGACTGTTTTAAACCTAAAAAAGGTTGCAGAGTTGAATGCGAAAATGGCTCAAAAAGCACAAATTGATCCTGAGTTCGCTCAATTCTGGGAAAAGGCTGAGTTTAAGGCTGCTACAAAAAATTGAATAAATTAAAATCTAGTTTATTTTAAGCCGGCAAGTCCGGCTTATTTTTTTATATCAAGGATTTCATTATCAGTTATTACATGATCCAGTCTAAGATCCCAAGATTCAGTTGTAATAAGTTGCTTAGATATTAATTCAGTAGGTATTACAGATACCAATTTTGTTGTTGATGGAATCTTGCTACAATATTTGTCATAAAATCCTTTTCCGTATCCTAAACGGTTTCCCTGTATATCAATTGCTGCATAAGGTACAATAACTAAATCAATTGAAGTTGCAGGTGTTACCGGGCATAAATTATCAGGTTGCATTGTTTGATAAGGGCCTTCAATTAAATTATCCATGGAAAATATTTTGTGCATAAACATATCGCTACCATTTATTAATGGTAATGAAACTGATCTTCCTGTATTTAACATCCAGGAATTTACAGGACTAATATCTAGTTCAAATTTTCTGGCTATTGGAAAATAAGTGGCTATATTCTGAAAATTATTTTGATCAATAAATTGTTTAAGCTGTTTATTTATTTTTTTTACAAAATATTCGTTTTCTGGCAATGAAAGCCAGTGTTTTCTTTCTTCAAGCGAAGTTTTACGAATCAGGAATTTTCCGGCAAGGTTATCCACTGGGTTTTATATTCAAGAATTGAAGATTTCTCATAAATAAAATGAATAAGATTTTCAGGTTTATAGTCATTGAAGGCTAGGAGACTAAGTACTCTTTCCTGTTGAGTGAAATCAGGTTGTACTTTTTTCTTTACCTGATTTAAATCTTCCATTTTTGCCCCATATTTATTTTTAGCTTGTTTTATCACTTTTTCTTTGAATCTTGAAATAAAATTCAAAATCTTTTGTTCTTCACCATCTAATAGATTTACTAGAGAATGATCTATATTTCCATAGTAATCTTTAAGGGGTTGCATAAATTTGCTTAATTTATCGGGAATAGAATCTATTAACTCATCTTTCCATAATTGACTTAATATTATTTTTTGCAATTCAGCAGTTTCTTTTGAAAGAGTATCGGGACTAAGGCCTAATGAAGCTAACAATTTGTTTTCAGCAGGTCTAATTAATGTTGCTGAAATTCTTGGAAGGAGAACTGGAAAAGGAAAATTATAGGTATTAAATAATTCTCTACACTGAATCCAATACGATAATTCAGCCCAGCCCCCACAATAACAAATTCCAGGTAAAATCCATTCCTGGTACAAGGGACGAAGCAAAGCATTAGGACTGAATCGTTCAGGATTTGCTTCCAACTCAGTTAAAATTTCAATTTGAGAGAATGATTTTCCAGAATCTGCTAAATGATAGAAATTGTTTTTAAAAGTTAATCTTTCTCTTTTTTCTTCATTAAAATAAAATAAATTAATGTCCCGAACATTTGCCTGAGGATTGTAATATTCCGAAACCAATTCTGTTCCAATATTCAGGGATTTGGCACTTTTTTGAATTAAAATTTCCTCTTTTAAAACTGGCAGGAAGGATCTTTTTAAAGTTGCATCATCTGCATTTAAAATTACTAACCCATATTTTGAAAACAGGTGGTTAATAAATTCGAAAAAAGCAGTACCATACTGAATACCAGATTTGAAAAAATGTTTCCAATCTTCAGGGTAAACTGAAGGCCAAAAGGATTCCAATTTTGAATCAATTGTGATTCTGCCTGAAGCGCCTTCCTGATCAAATTGGTATATGTGCTTTGTTTTAAAATCAGAGTAAAAATGATTTATTTCCTCAAGATCATGATCCTCCGAAGCCATCCAAAAAACAGGAATAAAATTATATTCAGGTAAAGTAGTATTTAGATATTCTGACAGCTTTATAATTGTAAGAATCTTATAAGTAGTGTATAAAGGGCCTAATCCCAGGCATAATTGATGCCCAGTACATAAAACAAATGTATTGTCCTTTTTTAATAATGAAATATTCTGAAGTACTTTTTCCTTAGTATTAATATCTGAATAGCTTTGAATAAGGTGTTCATATAATAATTCCCGATTTTCTTGAGGAAATTGACTTCTTTTTTTTATAGCAGCCTTAAAGGAATCTAAATTCGGAAATCCTGAAATGAAAGAGCTTATTTCCGGAGCTTGATTTATATAGTCCGTTTTGAAATTTCTTGAACTTTTAGTATTCAAAATGCAAGCATTAATTCAAAGATAGAGGATTCCCTTAATGAGCGATTTCCCTTTTCAGATAAATGAACATATAAGCTTTCCTTACTTTCAGGATTTATATATTCCTGTGGTTTTTTGTTTTTAAGAAGCATATAATTGTTTTCAGGAAAATATAAATAGGGGATGTTATTTCGAGATATAGGATTTTTCAATTCTTGTTTATAGTCATTAATTAAAAAATCTTCAAAACTTCTCCATTCATATTCTTCGCCAATGTTATTGTATTGTTCCCAATAATTTTTCAAATACGAAAAACGATTAGATTTTTCTTTTATTGATTTATAATACTCTGTTTGTTGATTTGTTAAAATGCCATTCATTAAAGAATAGACACTATCCGGGTTGTTTTTCAAAGCCATGATACCTGACCATTGAATTCGAAAGGATTTACCAATAATAGCAGCTATTGTATCTTCTTTGTAAAAGTATAATTCAACTAAATATTCCCCAGATTTACAACTTTGTAAATCAAAAAAACCAGTTAACTCGCTTCGCTTGTTTTCAAATGATTTGTATGCAATATGCTGCTGTATAGAAGTATACTTTAAGGAAACTGGTTGATTTTTACCCGAGTCTTTTCTGTATAGTACACTTTTTACAGAATAGTAGGATTTGATTTCTGATTTTAAAAAAGTGACATATTTCAAATAATCACTACCTTCATTGATTATTCCTGAAACTATTGGTGCATTGGTACCTGATTCATAAAAAATGATGTCATCTGATTTGAGTTTTTTGTTAGTTTGTTTCTTTGTAAAAGACAAGGAATAATTCCCAGGATTTTTACCGGACTCTGGATAAGCAATAATATCAATTGTGTATTCCCCTGGTTCAACAGGAATTTCAATTGAACAATAAAATTCCTGATTTGCATTGTTGTCAAGTAAAGGAAAATTTCTAATAAATTTATATTTTTCCAATCCTGATTTTGTTCTTAATGCTCCTTCAATGGTTATTAATTTATCAGAAACAGAATGGTATGAAGTAACTTGAATTAACAGGTTTAATGGCGCATTTGGTTTGGTTGTAAGCTGAATACAATCAGCGACTATTGTTAGTGCATAAAGGGAGTTTGAAAAAAATACTATACTTATTATAAGTAAATACTTTATCATAGAATTATTTAATGATGAATTAAGGAGCCAAATAAGTCATAATCCTCAGCTGCATTTATTTTTACCTTTTTAAATTGTCCTGTAAGATTTTCATTCAACTCTGTTTTAACTAATACCTCATTATCAACTTCTGGTGAATCATGTTCTGTTCTTCCAATCCAGTAATCTCCTTCTTTTCTATCAAATAATACTTTCATTTCCATTCCAATTTTTTGGTCGTTAATTTCTCTGGAAATTCCTTGTTGAATTTCCATCAGGTACTCTTTTCGTTCTTCTTTAATTTCTTCCGGAACATTGTCGATCAAATTATAGGCATGTGTTTTTTCTTCATGAGAATAAGTAAATACACCCAATCTGTCAAATTTAGTGTCTGCAACAAATTGAACCAATTCTTCATAATCCGATTCTGTTTCGCCAGGATATCCGGTAATTAAAGTGGTTCTAAGAGCTATACCAGGTACTTTTTCCTGAATATCTTCAATAAGATTAATGGTTTTTTCTTTTGTAATACCTCTGCGCATGGATTTAAGCATAGCATCAGAAATATGTTGAACAGGCATATCCAGGTAGTTACAGATATTTGACCTTTCCTTTATGGTATCGAGAATATCCATAGGAAAACCTGAAGGATAAGCATATTGCAAACGAATCCATTCAAGTCCTGAAATATCAGCTAATGCATTTAGTAAATCAGAAAGTCTGCGTTTCCCATATAAATCCAAACCATAATAGGTTAGGTCCTGGGCAATAAGAATTAATTCCTTTACTCCACGATTAACTAAAAAGGTAGCCTCTGAAACCAGATATTCAATTGACCTTGAAACATGACCGCCACGCATTAATGGAATTGCGCAAAAAGAGCAAGGTCTGTCGCACCCTTCAGCTATTTTAAGAAAGGCATAATGGGCGTCAGTAGTAATAAGTCGTTCACCTAATAGTTCTTTTTTATAATCTGCTCCAAGACGATTTACCAAAGCTGGCATATCCATTGTCCCGAACCAGCCATCAATATTTGGAATTTCCGAATTTAACTCTTCTGCATATCTATGAGAAAGACATCCAGTAACATACAGTTTTTCTATCTTACCTGCTTCTTTTCGTTCAGCATATTCAAGAATCGTATTAATGGATTCTTCCTTGGCTCTGTCAATAAAACCACAAGTATTAATAACTATTATATTTGATTTATCTTTTTCTTGTTGGTGAGTAACTGAAAGGTTGTTCCCTTTTAGTTGAGTAAATAAAACTTCGGAATCGACCAAATTTTTGGAACAACCTAAAGTTATAATGTTAATATTATTTTTCTTATTTTTAGTTTTCAAGGATTTCTGCTGAATAATGAATCAATAAATTCCTTACGGTTAAATATCTGTAAATCGCCTTTTTGTTCACCTACTCCAATATACTTTACAGGAATTTTGAACATATCAGAAATGCCAATTACAACACCACCTTTGGCAGTGCCATCAAGTTTTGTTAAGGCTAAAGCAGTAACCTGAGTAGCTTTAGTAAATTCCGTTGCCTGAGCAATTGCATTTTGTCCTGTTGACGCGTCCAATACTAGTAAAACTTCATGTGGCGCTTCTGGAATGACTTTGGACATTACCTTCATAATTTTGGATAACTCATTCATCAGATTCACTTTGTTGTGAAGTCTGCCTGCAGTATCCACGATTACAACATCAACATCGTCTTCAAAACCTTGTTTCACGGCTTCGAAAGCAACAGCAGCTGGGTCAGAACCCATCCCTTTATCTATTAAGGCTACTCCAACCCGTTCGGACCATAATTTCAATTGATCAACAGCTGCAGCTCTGAAAGTATCACCTGCTCCAATCAAAACTGATTTTCCAATACTTTTAAATTGCCATGCAAGTTTTCCAATGGTAGTGGTTTTTCCAACACCATTAACACCAACAACCATGATGACATAGGGAACCTTTTTGCCATTGGAAATAGGTTGGTCAAATTCAAAACTTTGAAGATCTGCAGCGTTGTTTTCTGCCAACAAACTGGTGATTTCGGATCTAAGGAGTTGATCCAACTCTGAAGAAGAAGTGTACTTTTCTTTAGCAACTCTTTTCCTGATTCGGTCAATAATTTTAATCGTGGTTTCTACACCTACATCGCTGGATATAAGCACTTCTTCCAGCTCATCTAAAACCTCCTCATCTATAGAGCTTTTGCCTGTAACAAGTCTCGTGAGTTTGCTAAAAAATCCAGACTTGGTTTTTTCAAGCCCCTGATCCAGTTTTTCTTTATTTTCTTTTTTCTTGAAAAAATCAAAAAATCCCATTACGAGGCCATTAGAGTGCAAAAATAGAAAAAGAAGGTATAGGCTTAAGCAGAAAGGTTAAACTTTTGGAAAATAGATGCAAGTTCAAGTTGAAGGGTTTGGCCTTTATCCATACTATACCAAACATGTAAATCTTTGTAAAACTCAGATTTGGGCCTATCAGGATTTGATTTATATTGCATCAGTAAGGTTTGGGCAGGCTTTGGTCTTGGCCCCCACGAGGCAAAAACCTCCATTGTTTCTTTGTCCAGGAAAATTGCAATAGGAATTGACCTTGAGCCATTGGTAAGAAAAGCATCCATTAATTCTGGATTTTCATCTCTTAAAACAAGTTTAACTTCGATTTTACCTTCACTTGACTTTTCAACCCCTGCAAAAACCGGAATATTCTGTGCTGCATCTCCGCACCACCCTTCGGTAATAACCAGGATACTGATAGGACGTTCTATTGTACTTAGAACTTGCTCAAGTTCAGGATTTAACTGAAAGGTTTTGTCTCCTCTCTCCATTCGCTGAAGGTTCAGTTTAGCATAGTTTTGGTATTCTTCAGAATTGTGGCCTCCCGTTGAATATCCTTTTTCGAGTAATGATCTTAGCAGATTAAGGTAATCCGTATAAGTGTAGCCGTTTTTTAGAAAATGATTAAAATCGAGGGTTTTTGTATTCATTTCAGTCATACATCCCTAAACGTAAATTCCAATTTAACGTTGGGAATGAAAAAAAATGGGTTGTTTTTGGTGTAACAAATTACCTGTTTTATCCTTTCTTATTGGTAAAACAGATTGTAACCTTGTACTTGTCTTTCTACCTGTTTGTTTGGGTTTTACAGGTACTCTAAAAGTTAGGGTTAGTTTGAATAGCCTTTTCGCATTATAGCGGAAGGGCTTTTTTACAAATATCCCAGAATCTTTAGGACCTGTTTAGAATTCTGCTCTTCGTGCAAAACGTCATAATTCAGGGATTCATCTCTATTCCTGCTGATGAGCAAATGTTTGGGCGTTGGAATCAAACAATGATGAATGCCTCCAACACCGCTCAATACCTCCTGATATGCTCCAGTATTAAAAAAGCCAACATATTGAACCTTCCTTGTTTTAGGCATGAAAATGGCATTAATATGAGCTTCCTGATTGTAAAAATCCTGACTGTCGCAGGTTATTCCACCAACGTTAATCCTCTCATATTCAGCATCCCAATTATTAATAGGAAGAAGAATGTAGCGTTGATTCAAGGCCCAAATATCTGGAAGCATAGTAATCAAACTGCCATCCACCATTAACCATTTCTCTCTGTCATTCTGTTGTTTTCTGCCTAAAACTTTAAATAGGGTACAAGTACTTTCAGCAACAGTATACGAACCAAATTCAGTGACAATATCTGGTTCATGTACCTCATGTTCATTACAGATTTCTTTAATTCTTTTAATAATTTCATTCACCATATAGTCATAATCATATTCAAAAGTGAGTGAATTTTTAAAAGGAAGTCCACCTCCGATATCCAGTGTGGTTAAATGTGGATTTACTTTTTTGAATTTGCAGTAAAGGGTAACCGCTTTTTCAAGTTCATTCCAGTAATAGGGTGTATCATGTATACCAGAATTAATAAAAAAATGCAACATTGTAACCCTGAATAAAGGGTTATTTTCAAATTTATTATAATAAAAATCTAAAATATCATCTGCTCTGATCCCCAATCTGGAAGTATAAAATTCGAAATTCGGTTTTTCCTCACTTGCTACTCTCATACCAAAATCGCAAGAACCATCTAATTCATCCTCATAAAAATTAAATTCTTCTTTATAGTCAAGTACCGGTATAATATTCGTAAATCCATCATGAATCATGTCCACAATGTACTGTTTGTATTGCTCTTTTTTAAATCCGTTGCAAATGATACGTATATCTTTTCGAATTAAGCCTTGTTTCTCAAGAGTATCAATAATTGGCATATCAAAAGCAGAGGAGGTTTCAAGGTGAATATCATTTTTCAATGCTTCCTGAATGACATGTTTAAAGTGACTGCTTTTAGTACAATAGTGATAGGTATAAGACCCACGGTAATTGTTTTGAACCATAGCCTTATGAAACAGGAGTTTGGCCTGCTGTATCTTTCTGCTAATGATAGGAAGATAGGTTATTCTTAATGGTGTACCATAGGTCTCTATGATCTCCATAAGATTCAAGTCATGGTAATACAACTCATCATCTTCAACCTCGAAGCCTTCTTGAGGAAACCCCACACTAAGATCAAGGAATTCTGCGTAACTTTGCATTTTAATTCAAACCCAACTGCTAAAACGGGTGCAAATATATTCGTTTTGTACCAAATCTTTAGCTGGAATTTATGCGAAATGTTAAATTCATCGAAATAAGATCAGAATTGGGTGCGGGTACCAGAGGGGCTAGTCTGGGAATAGATGCTATTAAAATGGCAGCCCTCACCAAAAAGTCTGATATTTTCCTTACAAATACATCCGAAAGCGTCGAATCATTAAATGAATGGCTGTACCGTCCGATTCGGTATCCATTTGCGAGAAAAATTGACGCAATAATCATGATGTATGAAAGGATTGCTGAGAAAGTCAGGATTACCATGGAAGCTGGGTACTTCCCTTTTGTCATTGCCGGAGATCATGCCAATGCTGGAGGTACCATTGCTGGTATAAAAAAAACCTATCCCAATAAAAGGCTTGGCGTTATATGGATTGATGCCCATGCCGATATTCATTCGCCTTATACCACACCATCTGGTAACCTCCATGGTATGCCGCTGGCTGCCTCTCTTAATGTCAATAATCTTGAATCCAGGATTAATGATATTGATGATGATACTAAGGAACGATGGGAAAAATTATGCAATGTTGGCGGTATTGCACCAAAGATTCATTTCGATGATTTAGTAATTATCGGAATGCGTAGCCTGGAACAACCGGAATGGGATCTCATCAAAAAAGAAAATATTGATTATTTTGATCCTGAGGATATTGCAGAAAGAGGCATTGAAAAAGTTGCTTTAGAAACACTTTCGTATTTGGATCATTGCGATATGATTTATGTTTCTTTTGATGTTGACAGTATGGATCCTTCTGTTTCATCCGGAACAGGTACACCTGAGAAGGGTGGATTGAGAAAAGAAGAAGCCATTGAATTGCTGAATTTATTTTGGAAATCTGAGAAGCTGTGTGCGCTTGAAATTGTTGAAGTTAATCCTTTGCTTGATACCAATAATGTAATGGCCGAAACTGTAGTTGAAATTATTCAAGAACTTGTAAAAAAATAAGATATGTTTAAGCCGGAAGCTCGGATTCATCATGCTTTGGAAAACCTATTGTCTGAAGCAGGAATTCCTTATACTCAGGATGAAATTGTCTTGCAGGAAACCAGGAAGGAATTTGAAGGGGATTTTACTTTTGTGGTTTTCCCATTTGCAAAAAAAGCAAAATCTTCACCTGAACAATTTGGAATTCAAACAGGAGAAAAATTAAAGGAAAGATTTGACTGGATTAAAGATTTCAATGTAATTAAAGGTTTTCTGAATATTTCATTGAAACCAGAAATATGGACTGATAGCTTACAAACCTGGTTGGATCAAAAAGAGCAAATTGGAACTTCTGAATTAGGAAAAGGAAGAAAGGTAATGGTTGAATTTTCTTCGCCCAATACCAATAAACCGCTTCATTTGGGTCATTTGAGGAATATTTTTTTAGGAGATTCCCTTTCTAGAATTTTGACTGCAACGCAGCATAGGGTTATCCCTGTTACTTTGGTGAACGATAGGGGAGTTCATATCTGCAAATCCATGTTTGCATGGATGAAAGTAGGAAATGGTGAAACACCACAATCATCAGGATTAAAGGGCGATCATTTTGTTGGAAAATATTATGTGCTATATGATAAAATGTATAAAGCAGAAATAGAAGCCAATATAAATTCAGGGATGTCAAAAGAAGAGGCTGAAAAATCCAGTACTCTTGGTTTGGCTATTCGTGACATGCTGAGAAAATGGGAGGAAAATGATGCTGAAATTCGTCAGATATGGAAAATGATGAATGGTTGGGTGTTAGAAGGATTCGATCAAACCTATAAAAAAATAAATGTTTCCTTTGAAAAAGTATATTATGAGTCAGAAACATATTTGCTGGGTAAGGATCTTATAGAAGAAGGCTTAAACAGTGAGGTATTTTATAGGAAAGAGGATGGTTCTGTTTGGGTTGATTTAACAGCCGAAGGTTTAGATCATAAAATCCTACTTAGAGGTGATGGAACTTCTGTGTATATCACACAAGATATAGGAACTGCAGCACTTAAATATGAAGATTATGGTGCAGAAAAATCTGTATACGTAATTGCCAATGAACAGGATTATCATATGAAAGTCCTAAAGCTGATATTAGAAAAACTTAAAAAACCGTATGCTTCTGGAATCTACCATTTATCCTATGGTATGGTTGAATTGCCCTCCGGAAAGATGAAGTCAAGGGAAGGAACAGTTGTAGATGCAGATGAATTAATTGAAGAAATGATTCAGTTGGCTGAAGAAAAAACCACTGAATTAGGTAAAATGGAAGGAGCAGATTTGTCTGAGCTTTCGGAATTGTATGAAACTTTGGGGTTAGGAGCAGTGAAGTATTATCTTATTAAAGTTGAACCCAAGAAAGGAATGTTGTTTGATCCGAATGACTCCATTGATTTCAAGGGCAATACCGGGCCATTTATTCAGTATACTTTTGCCAGAATTAACAGTTTATTGCAGAAGGCACTACAAACCGGGTATGACCTCAAAGTATCTGGCAAACCCGAAGTAATTGAACCCACTGAACGTTTGGTTTTGCAAAAAATAAATAGTTACACTGAAGTTCTCGATGAATCTGCTTCAACCTACAATCCTGCGTTGCTGGCTAATTTTATTTTTGAATTGGCATCTTTATACAATCGGTTTTACAACGAATTGCCTGTGCTTAAAGGTTCTGATCCGGAAGTCCTTAGATTTAGATTGGCGCTTTCAGCTGTTACTGCGAAAGTGATTGGTACAGGATTGAATTTATTAGGCATACGAGTACCAAACCGGATGTAATAAAAATAATTTTTAAGGAAAAAGGCGGTTTACCGCCTTTTTTTATTTAATTGAAGTATATTTAGAATTAGAACCTGAACATTAACATTATGCCTTCTTTATTTTCAGAAAAAAGAAAATTATACCAGATTATTGCGGCACTTGGAATGGTGTTTTGCTTGGTATTTTATTATTATGCCATTTATATTCCGGATAAGGAAGAAACCATTCTGAGTCAAAAATATCGTACTTTAAATCAACTCAAATTAAATATAGTTGAAAGCCTTGATGCATATTCTAATGTTTTGAATTCCATTCAACCTGATGCTGCTAAAATTACTATAAACAGTTTAATTCAAAAACATGTGGTTGAGGATGCACTTTTTGATTCTATAATCCCAATTGATACTCTGATTAAAACTAAAGGTTGGTATATAGAAAATGACAAATTTGTAATTCCTGGTAGATTAGAATCCTCCCAAAATATAGCCAGTATGTCATTTTTAGCTAAAGTAAAAATAGAAAAAGTATTGTCAAAATTTACTATTTCAGATGCTTTTTCAGGGTATATGTTTTTGAAGGATAAAGATGTATTGGTTTCTACCTTGTCATTGGGGATGAATCCAAATAATTTTTTGCCTATTGTTGCAGGCAAAAAAAGTATACAAACCAGTTTTGATACTATTATAAATTTTGAAAAAAAGTCATATCGTTTTTTTTACTTCCCATTTAAAAACAAAAATGAAAATCTGAGTCTCGCTGGTTTATATGATAATGAAAAGTTCTCAGAAGAAAAGAAAAGTGTGAATTCAGAAACAATTGCCTGGATTTGTTTAGTATTAATATTTTTATTGATTATGTTACCATTTATAAAATTGCAAATTCTTGGTAAGCGGGAAAGATTGGGTTATGAGGATTTATTAGGTGTTAGTTTTTCAGGGATTGCTTTTTTTTCAATTGTAATAATTGGTTTCTTGGCTATATATAGTCAAATTAAGTTTAACCAGAGAGACCGTTTGGGCGAGCTTCAAAATTCTATTTATTTGTCTGTAATTAATGAAATGAAAACCGAATCTGAATTTTTGGAGGAGCTCATAAATAAAAAAAATGAATTAAAAGAAGCAAAATTTCAGAATATAATTATTATTAAATCAGGGGAAACAAAAAATTCTTCAGGAACAATATTATTTGACTCATTAGGTTCTAATATTTATTCAACTAATTATAAGGCTGAATTAATTTTTAACGTTAATGGTGATGGCTCGGTGGAAAGTACATGGGAAAAAGTGAAAGATTCCAGCTATTGGAAACCGGGAAAAGTAATTACATCAAACTTAAGAGATAGAAATTATTTTAAAGTACTTTCAAAAAGATTCCAGAATAATGAAAATAAATGGGCTTATGAAGATTTCCAAAGTCATGATAAGATAAATAATTTTATTGTAGAACCACTTATTTCAAGGTCCTCAGGAAAATTGTCACTTTCAATGGTGGGGATTATTCCTGATAGTGTAAGACTGTCCTTACTTGGAGTACTTTTTAGTCCATCTGCATTCAACAACCCGGTTTTGCCAAATGGGTATATGGCTGCTATTATTGATAAAAAAGGAAAGGTAGTTTATCACTCAAATAACAAGAAAAATTTTAATGAAGATCTAAAAAGTGAATTTTCAAATTATGAAAGACTAAATAAAGCAATTGGTAAAGACTTTGATGAGTTTAATACCCAATATTATGGGGATGTTGTTAGATGTAAAGTGAAGCCACTTCTTAACACCGGATTTTATATTCTGGTTATGGAGAAACAGGAGGTAATGAATTCAAGTATGGTTAAAACTTTGTCAAATGTAAGTACTGTTCTATTCTTTTTTATATTAATCTATGCTGTTTTAATATATATTGTTTATCTGGTTTATATTAGAATTGCGAAATATTCTATTTCAGTTCCTAAGTTTATTAAATTCTATCCGCGTATAAGTTTTCAGAATTCTTATATGGTTTGTGGCATATTTAATATGTTTTTATCAGTTGTATTAATAATAATTGCGTATTTGGTTTTTAGTTTTAATTATACTAATTATTTAATTTATATAATCTATTTGGCTTCTATTCCACTAAGTATATTTGTCTCTTATAGATTCCTGAATGATAAAAATTCCGAAAAAAAATGGTTTCTTTCTTATTTGATAGTAGTTATTGGAGTTTTTGAGATTAAATGGATTTTATTTACAAAGAGATTTAAATTGAATAAACTCTTTAGTCTTAAAGAAAATTATATTCACAAATATTCCTTTTTCATACTTTCAATAATATTATTATATTTTGTATTTCCTGTATTTTATACTTATAAATATTGTGATAAAATAATAACAGATGAGGTGAGTGCCGATGATTTTGAAAAATTTTTGGATGATTGGAAAACCAGAGATGGAGTAAGTTTGATTAAACAGGATAATGCATTAGTTAGTAGACCATATATTTTAGGAGTATTAAATAACTTAGACCCAACACCGGACAATTCATTTTCTGTTGAATCAGATACTGTAACATCTGATGGTCTTTATATCAAAGCTAAGGACAAAAGCACTAATTTTTTTAATTGGCATGAGAATGGAAAAATGGGAATTAGTTGGAAAATCTGTGTGATTTATGTGTTATTTCTGATATTTATTATTTGGGGAATGGTTTTATTTATAAATGCAATATATAAACTCTTTGCAGCAAGAATTGAAGAAGAACCATGGGATATTTTAAAAGAGTTTGAAGCCTTACTAAAGGGAAATGTAAATTATCTTTTTTGCCAAGGTCCAACTGGAAGTAATAAAAGAGGGTATGTTGTAGATCTTATCAAAAATTCCTTTCAAGTGGATACTTATACCTTGCTGGAAATAGATTTATTAAGTATACCAGATGAATCGGATAAATTTACCCAAAAGGAAAAAGATATTTGGACAAAGAAAATGGATCAGATTGATGCAATTAGTACAAGTACAATTGTTTTAGTTGCTCATTTTGAATATAATTTTTTAGATTCAGTGACCAATAAAATTAAATTAAACCTGATCGAAAGAATATCAATGGCAGGCGCAAAAAAGTTGATAATCTTATCCTCCATGGATCCAACGGAGTTTTTGAGTGTTCTTGAACAAATTGGTCAGTTGGATAAATCAGACAAAAATAATTTGGAGATGTTTAAAGACCTTGATCGTTGGAAGATTTTATTTGGAAAATTTGTGAATGTTTACCTTCGTTTAAATTTAAATTTACAACCCATAGAAAGTAATATATTTATAGAAAATGAATTGAATTCTGCTTATTACCTTAAAAGAATAGAACAATCTTTTAGTATGAATTTTGATTTAAATGGTGTCGGTAAAGTAAAAGCAGAAAATCATTTTTATGAGAAATACCTCAGCCAAAGTAATAAGGAACTGCACATGATTAATCTTCAATTTTTGGCTGTGCATTATTTCAGAGATTTATGGCATTCTTTGAATCCAGAAGAGAAAATAATTATTTATGATATTGCAGAGGATAACATCTTTAATTCTACCAATTTAATGGTTTTGTATGGTTTAAAACGAAAAGGTTTGGTGACAAAAAAGGATGGAATATTCATGCTCTTTAGTGAGACATTCAGGCAATATATTTTATTGAATGTTCCAAAAGCCGAGATTCGAAAGGTTAGTAGTGGAATTAAAGGTTCTTCTCTCTGGATGGATTACCGTGGGCCATTGCTTATTGTATTTATTTCTTTGGTTTGGTTTATTTTTTATTCCAATCAGGATAAATATGGAAATCTTGTTCCAATTTTAACTGGTCTAGCTGCTGCAGTTCCTGCCTTGGTTAAATTCATTTCTTATTTTACAGGTTCAAGTGCAAAGCAATAAAAATTAACGATATGAAGAAGAAGGGATTTCTTAGCGAAAGAAATATTAAGCTATTGTTAAATGATTCACAAATTTTGAACCAAATTAAAAGTTTTGTAAACTTGAATTAAATAAATTGAAAATGGATAAAACAACTAACGCAATAAACTGGTTTGAAATCTGTGTTGCAGATATGAACCGTGCTAAAACTTTTTACGAAACAGTTTTGGGAATCGAAATTGAAGTTTCCGAAATGATGGGAATGAAAATGGGATTTTTCCCAGCTGAAAATGGAAATGGAAAAGTTTCTGGGGCTCTGGTTCAGGGAGATTTGCATCAACCTTCAATGGCTGGATCTGTTATTTACCTTAATGCCAATCCAGCGATACAAACGGTTATTGATCGTATTGAACCTGCTGGAGGAAAAATTCTTATGCCAAAAACACATATTAGCGAGGATGTAGGGTACATGGCTTTTTTTGCTGATACCGAAGGAAACAGAATGGCATTGCATGCAATAGGTTAAGTAAATTAAACTCCTATTATTAAGCCCGAAAGGGCTTTTATTTTTCCTCTGAGTATATTTTCTGAATAAGTTTTTCGTATTGATTTAAAATATAGGAACGCTTCAGACTTTGCTTTGGTGTGATTTCTCCACTCTCAATACTCCATTCTTCAAAAAGAATTTCTGGTCGGCGTATTTGTTCAAAAACACCCAATTGTTTATTGATTTCTTTAATATGTAAATGAATTGCATTTATTGTCTTTTCAGACTTTAAATAATCTGGTTTTGTTAATAATTCAGTTAAAATTATTTTTTTAACAGTGATAATTACTGAAGGAAATTTTTTTCCTTCCCCAATAACCATACAGGTTTCAACATAAGGACATTCTTTTATCTTTGATTCTATAAATGCTGGAGAAATATATTTTCCTGAAGACAACTTAAAAATTTCTTTTTTCCTGTCAGTAATTTTTAAATACCCTTTTGCATCGAATTGACCAATATCTCCTGTTTTAAACCAGCCTTCATCATCAAAAGTTTCCTTGGTTGCATCTTCATCTTTAAAATATCCAACCATTACTCCAGGACCTTTAACAAGTATTTCTCCATCAGGGGCAATTTTAACTGTAGTTCCTGGAATAACTTTACCAACTGTTCCATTTATAATCTGGGATTTGGTAAACGGACTTACAGAAACCACAGGTGAAGTTTCAGTTAAACCATATCCTTCCAAAATTCTAAATCCTGCATTGGAAAAAGTATTTGCAATTCTTGGATTTAAGGGTGCTCCACCTGAAACGATACATTCAATATTTCCACCTAATGCTTCTTTCCATTTTGAATAAACCAGATTATAATACAAATAATGTAATGGTTTTTCTCGTGCGCCAATTGATCCAGATTTAGATGCTGCAGAAAACGCTCTTTTATAAATCCATTTTTTTATCCCCTGAAGTTCATTTGATTTCTGATTAAGTTTGTGATATACATTTTCCAGTAATCGAGGAACCGTTACAAAAATTTGAGGTTTAATTTCTTTTAGATTTTCGGCAATGGTTTCAAGACTTTCTGCATAATAAATCGTGACATTTTGAGAAATAAAAAGATAGTTTACCATTCGCTCCAAAATATGATTTAAAGGAAGAAAACTCAGAGACTTCCAATTTGGGGTGAAAGGTGCAAGGTTACTGCAGGCAATAATATTAGAAACTACATTTTTATGACTGAGCTGAACTCCCTTTGGGATTCCTGTAGTTCCACTTGTATATAAAATAGTGAATATCTCATTTTCTGAAATATCATTTATTTCGGGTAATTTTTTATCTCCCTGATAAAATTCTAGTATAAAATCATCAAGTTGGGTTGCATCTTCATAAGAAATATCAGCATTTAAATTAATTAATGGCAATGTGCATTTAAGGGCTTTAAGCTTTTGATATACCTGAGCCGAAGAAAAAAATACTAGTTTACTTTCACTATGTTCTATAATAAACTTCAGATCATTTATCCCTGCTGAAGGGAACACAGGAACTGAAATGTTGCGAGTGAGTTGAATAGCAAAATCTAAAATATTCCATTCGACTCTATTTTCAGAAATAAGTAAAACAGTATTATTATTTCCAATACAATTAGCTAAAGCATAGGCAGCTTGATCTGTTTTTTCTAAAAAAATTTCGGAACTAATTCCTAACCATTGTCCCTTTTTCTTAAAACCGAATAAAACATCTTTAGGATTTGAACGGATTATTGATAATAAATCTGAAATTTTCTTTAGTTCCATTTAACAAAATTATTGCAAAAAATCCTGAACACTGGATGTATTTAAATCAAGCCTGCCAACGGTTAGTACTCCTGGGACTTTTCTTAAATTATTTTGTACTTTTTCAAGTTCTTCAGCATTATGTACAAACAACCTAAAAATACCATCATACATGCCTTCATCTGTATCTATGGTTATACTTCTGATATTAATTTTCATGTTCATGGAAATTACTTTAATTAAATTGTTCATCATTCCTATCCTGTCTTCACCTGTTATTCTGATTGCTGAAAGAAAAGTAATGTCATCTTTTTCAGTCCATTTAGCTTTAATAATTCTGTTTCCAAAGGAAGACATCATACCCATAGCTTTTGGACAGTTTGTCCGGTGTAGTATAATACCTAGATCAGGTTCTATAATTCCAATAATATTATCTCCGGGTATTGGACTGCAACATTCAGCAATCGTATGGTCAATTAGGTCAGTATCTTCACCTACCACCAACATATCTGATCCTATGCCTCTGGCTTCACGTATAAAATTATCAAAGGTTTTACTGTCTTTAACTGCCGCATTTCCTTCTTTTAATGCAGATGGATTTTTAAAATTATCTTTGTTTTTCTCTATAAAGTCAACAAGATCCTTTATTGGTAATCTGTGATTTCCAAGCCGGTAGTAAAATTCCGAGATATTAGAAATTTTAAAAGTAGAAAGCATCGTTTTGATTACAGGGTGTGATTGGTCAATTCCCAGATGGGATAGTTTCCATTCAAATACTTCCTTGCCCTTTTGAATAATATTTTTTCGTTCTTCTTTTAAAGATTCTTTTATTTTATTTATTGCCTTTGATGTTTTGGCAAATTCAATCCACTCAGGTTTAACACTAATCTTAGAAGAGGTAATAATTTCTACCTGATCACCATTTTGCAATTCATGGGATAGTGGTACAACCTTGTGATTTACTTTGGCACCTATACAGGTATTACCAAGATTGGTGTGGATTTCGTAAGCAAAATCAAGAACGGTGGAATGAACCGGGAGTTTTATTAAATCTCCCTTGGGCGTAAAGGCATAAACTTCATCCGTAAATAAATTGGACTTAAATTCATTCAGGAATGTTATCGCGTTAATATTTTTATTTTCAAGAAGTTCACGAATTTTAAGTAACCAATCTTCAAAGGCTTTATCTTGAAAGTCCTTTCCGTCCTTGTATTTCCAGTGCGCTGAATATCCTTTTTCTGCCTGATCATCCATACGGCGGGTTCGGATTTGAATTTCTACCCAGCGGCCTTGAGGACCCATTACCGTTGTGTGGAGTGACTCGTAACCGTTCGACTTTGGAAAAGTAATCCAGTCGCGTAGCCTTTGTGGCATAGGTTTAAATGTTTCTGTAATTATTGAAAATACCTTCCAACAATTAACTTTTTCCTGATCATGAGGAGAGTCCTCTATTATAATCCTTAATGCGAAAAGATCAAAAACTTCCTCAAGCGGAATGCCTTGTGTACGCATCTTTCGGTAAATGGAGCTGTTGGATTTAAACCTTCCTTTAATCTCCGCTTTCAGCCCTGATAACTGAAGGTCTTCCTTTAGAAGACGAATAAAATTTTGTATATATTTTTGACTATCGTGTTGCTCTTCTTTTATTTTTTGTGATATTTCTTTGAAAACTTTTGGTTCAGTATACTTTAAAGATAAATCTTCTAATTCCGATTTTATATTGTATAATCCAAGTCTGTGTGCCAGAGGAGCATAGAGGAACTGAGTTTCTGACGCTATCTTTAACTGGGATTCTTTTTTCATTGAGTCCAGTGTTCGCATATTATGCAAACGATCAGCCAGTTTTATTAAAACTACCCGAATATCATTAGACAATGTTAAAAGCATTTTTCTGAAATTTTCTGCCTGAGCAGAAGTTCCAGGTTCAAATACTCCGGATATCTTTGTTAAACCATCAATTATTACAGATGCTGTTGGTCCAAACTCTCGCTCAATATCCTCCAATTCTGCAAAAGTATCTTCAACAACATCATGCAATAACGCACAAACTACTGATGTTGTACCTAATCCAATTTCCTTAGCTACAATTTTAGCAACAGCAATAGGATGAAAAATATATGGCTCCCCTGATTTTCTCCGCGCATCTTTATGCGCCTCCATTGAATAATCAAATGCTTTTCTGATTAGTTTCCGGTCTTCCTTGGAAGTGAAGTCCATACAACTGGAAACCAAGCTTTTATAAGCTTTTATTATATTAGTTCTTTCTTCAACAAGTTGGGCCTCGGATAATGCCATCCTGAGTAAATAATTAGATTATTCTAGACGTTTTAAATACAAGGTACCTGAATAGGCATCAATTTCTAATGTGGCAATATCATCACATGTCATGGTAGTATCGCCGTAACTAATTCGACGGGTTGGACTTTCCTTAACTCTTAGTCTATGGCCACCTTTAACGATTTGGGGTACGCCACAGGAAAAACTATAAAGAGAAGTAGGGTTGGAAAAACAACTTACTGGAAGAGTACTCCGAGCTTTCAATTGCCCGCTATCAAGCTGAATCGCAAACTGGTCATCTGCCTGTGTACCTGTAGTTGTATAACCATTAACCCATTCTATTGACTGAAATAAGTCTAGATTTATGACTCCTTTAGCAGGTTTTACCATTACTTCTTTTAAAGTATCTGTAAAAATGGGGTTTACTCCATTTATTCCTGCAAAATGTGTTCTGATTTTAAATCCTGTAAATGAAACAGCATTTACTTTATAATCTCTTGGTCGTATTTCAAAATACCCTCCTGGAGAAAAGATATCCCCATACACATCTGCTACTATTGTGCCTCTACGATCTCTTCCATCAAAATAGGAACAATTTGTGAAAAAGGTGATTTCATACCTGTCAAATACGGGCCCTGGGTTATACAAGACCTCAGCGCAGGGAACGATTGGAAAATTAGCATTTGAATCATTTCTAGAAAGCTTTTGAAGCATTAAAAATCGAATAAAGTCAATTTCCGTTGTAACAGCCAGAAAGTCAATAGAACTCTGTGACTCATTTTCGAAATTATTCCCCGAAACAGAGGTATTGTTACTTTTACAACTTTCAAAAACAAGAATAGTTGCAAGCGCAAGGGTTAGAAATAAAGTGGTTCCTTTCATATTCTTAACCCTAATATAATATTTATTTATTTCTGGATCTGGATTTTTTTAATTCTTCCTGAGCTTTTTGCTGTTTTTCGAGCCACCCTTGTAATCTGGATTTCTTAGCTGTTTTTTTCTTTTTCTTTGCTTCATGAATCTGATCCAATATTTTTTTGTCATTTACAAAATATCTGATCAAATAAGATTGCGAAATTGATAGCACGTTTGCTACAAAATAATAATAACTCAAACCAGAGGCATAATTATTCAAAACACCCATAAATACTACAGGCATAAAATAAGCCACATATTTGAAGGATGCCATTTGAGGACTGGAGGTTCCTTGATTTTTCTGCTGTATATAAGTAAAGACAAGGGTAGAAAAAGTCATTAACAGCGTAAAAAGGGATACATGGCTTCCATAAAATGGTATGGAAAAGGGCAACTCAAAAATTGAATCATAGCTGGATAAGTCATCTGCCCATAAAAAGGGTTGTTGTCGCAACTCAATTGACGCAGGAAAGAAACTGAACATTGCGAAAATGATGGGCATTTGCAGCAACAATGGCAAACAACCTCCCAATGGATTTACACCCACTGAGTTATAATAGGTCATTTTTTCAGTTTGAAGTTTAGTAGGATCTTCCTTGAACTTTTCTTCTAAAGCTTTTACTTCTGGAGAATCATTTACAATCCTCATTTTTGCAGTAGAGACATAACTCTTGAATACCAATGGTAAAATCAGGAGTCGAATCAAAAGGGCAAGAATCAGGATGATAATTCCATAATTTCCTATTTTATCTTCAAGAAAACGGAAAGTGTTGAGTACAATGTATTTGTTAATCCATGAAATAAAACTCCAGCCTAAATTAATCTGGTGCTCCAGTCCTTGTCCGTAAGATTTTAAAATATCAAATTTATTTGGACCAAGAAACAACTTATAAGAACTACTATGTTTCGGCTCATGACGATAGGCCACTTCACATATAGTACCCATTGCTTTATTATATGCCTCTGATTCTGGAGTGGCAAGATTAACCGTACCACCGTCGAATGCTGTGTCTGGAATAAGAATAGCAGAGAAAAATTGATTTTTAAATGAAACCCATTCGATTGGTGTTTTTATTTTTTCTGTTTCCGGGTCCTTGGAACTTAAATCAAGATTCTCAACTTCATCACCGGTTTTATAATATACCGCCGACTGGCTCCGCATATTGGTTA
>Ga0114980_10000189_pt1 | contig 42050 bp, 28 predicted proteins | sample S_140806_EF_Meta_FD_87018 | JGI IMG/M metagenome (GOLD analysis project Ga0114980, IMG submission 87018) | Freshwater microbial communities from Lake Simoncouche, Canada to study carbon cycling - S_140806_EF_MetaG | ecosystem: Environmental > Aquatic > Freshwater > Lake | place: Lake...
GAAACATTTTTTCTGAATTTGTTTTTCGCTGGAAAACTAGAAGCAATGCCAGCAAAGTTCAGAACAGACGATGGGCGCCACGTGGTTATTCGCCCATTGGCATTTACGAAAGAACAGGATATCATTGCGTATGCTGAAGAGCAAAACTTTCCAATTATTCCATGCAACCTCTGCGGTTCACAAGAGAACATGCAGCGAAAAGTTGTGAAAAAAATGATGAGTGAGTGGGAAGAAAAGTATCCGAACAGAAAGGAAATAATGTTGACAGCATTGGCGAATGTACATCCTTCGCACCTATTCGACATTGAACGTTATGATTTTCATTCGCTAGAAGAAATGAGTGCATCATTTACTTTAGCGAATCCGGCAGAATAATTTCTAGCGTGTTGCCTGTCCGTATAAACGAGCTGTCTGCGGGAACAATCACCGCTATTTTAATTCCCTTGTTCTGAATGTCCACTTGTTGCTGCACCGTTGGTTTTTCGTCGTACGCGATCATGCCCGTGTAAAACATAAAAGATGCACGAGAATTTCGCGGGTAATTAAAAATCACCCAATTCCCTTCTCCACATTCGCGTTGAATCCACGCGGAACGCTTTCCGTCGCGAGACATTTGCTCTCTGTACCACGCTAAATCTGAAAGCGAACTGTGCTTAGTAATAATGTCCTGCGCATCAACAACGAACAAAACAACGAGCATGAAAACAAGTGCAGAAATCGTTTTCTTCGCAGCAAATGTTTCGGTAACCTTTGCCAACATCACAGCTATTCCACCGAGGAAAAAAGGAATTAGTGGAAGCATAAACAATGGCATTTTTGTTGCCGCAAGAGAGTAAAAACCGAAAAAGAAAAAAAGTGCCACAAGAATATAGAGCGGACGTTTATCGTTGAGGTTGTTAACTGCGAAGAAGAAGAGCCCTGGCACAACAAGCACAGCCATTGTCCAGCCCATTAATTCACGAATTGCATCAAGATGATAATACCACGGACCTTCGTGCCCTTCAATTGCAATGGAGAAATGAAGCATGTTATAATTCATTTCATAAGCTGCTTCAGCGGGGAAGATCATAAATGTGCGAATGTGCCACGGCAGAACAACGATTAGTGTAGCTATAACAGCAACTGCCATCTCGAGCCATCGTGCTTTATTCCTTCGGTTCTCCTGTGCGAGAAGCCATAATCCCCAAGACATATAGACCAACATGCCGGGCAACCACTTTACCAGAATGGCGCAACCCACAAGAGCGCCAGCAAGAATAGCATCTCGCTTACGTTTCGCGTCGGAGTATTTCAGCCATGCAACAAAAGAGAACAATACAAATGCGGCGAATATTAAATCGTTGTGATCAGTATTTCTAAATCCGCTAACCAGCTGAACAAAATACGAGTGTGCTGCCATGAGGAGCGCGGCTATCCATCCTGCTCGTTCATTGGATAGTCTCTTCACGAGGGAAAAAAGAGCGGGAACCATCAACGATGTAATGATTACCGATGGGAGTTTAACAGCAAAAGGTGTTGCTCCAAAAAATTTGATGGATAAAGCTATCAGCCACAAAAAAAGAGGGGGCTTGTGTAACCAGATATGATTGTCGGCCCATCGCGAAATATCTACTGGCAAAAGAGGATTTTCATACAACATTGGCGTTCCCGGATGTACGGCCAAATTCTTTGCAACCAAAGCATGATACTGTTCGTCCCAATCATACAGAAAAGGGTCGGTGTTGGTCATCAGCAATCGCAATGTGAATGCCCCTACTGTCATGATGAACAGGGATAGGCTAGTCTTTCCTCGAATAAAAAGGACTACCGAACAACAGAGTAAACTAACACCGCCGGCCAGCCAAGTGAATTGAAGTGGCGTGAGTGATTGAGAGCACGTAATGTCAAATGCGGACATGCGAGAAAATCTTCCTCAATGTACGACACTCTTAGAAATAGCGTGAATTACCCAACTAGAGAACTGTTGATGAGCTCTGCACCAACGATATCATCCAACTCTACATTAACCCCAACATTTGATTTGTTGCGCGCATCGAAGCGCTCGCTCAGGGTTGCAAAAAAGTACTTCGGATTCGGCTCTCCAGGGTTCTCCCAAATAACACCAAAAACCTCTTTGCCCGATTTCATCTTGAAACGGCAAGGGCGGTCATTTACCTTAACAAATTCGCTGCGGGTCATAGCGGGTGTTTCTCAAATCTCAGAATAATAACGCGGATCACACCTATAGTGTTGCCTTCAATTATTAACAAACGCAGGATTGTGTTGATAGTAATTAACCGTTTTGGGCGAATGTTAATAGCCAACAAGAAAAAACCCGCTCCTTTTGGGTAGCGGGTGAATCTTATTGCTGTGGCTTAGCGGCCGCGCCTTCTTGCGCTTTTATCGTCTGAAGATCACGATCAAACAAGTAAAGACCGCCTTTTTCTCCACCAATCAACTTGAGCTTGTCAAGCACTTTTCTTGCCAGTGCTTCTTCTTCAATTTGCTCAGACACGTACCACTGCAGAAAATTGTGGGTGGTATAGTCGCGCTCTTTTAGGCAGATTTCAACCAATCGGTTAATTTCTGTAGAAACTTTTATTTCGTGCTGAAGAACAAGCTCAAATGCAGCTTGTACCGACTTAAACTTCTTTGGGGGCTCTGCCATTACAGGAACAACTCCGTGGCCGCCGCGCTCGTTTATGAAGCGCATCAGCTTAAGCATATGCAAGCGCTCTTCATCGGAGTGACCGTAAAGAAACTGGGCAACCCCATCCATTCCCTGCGTTTCCGCCCATGAGGCCATTGCAAGGTAATATTGTGATGAATTTCCTTCTAATTCTACTTGCTGATTTAGGGCAGCTTCAATTTTCTTGGATAGCATGGGTAATGTTTTAGTTATTCAAAGTTACAAAGACTCTACTAGCAATCGTCTATTAACCTACATTGAAATTAACTGATTCTCGTTTAATTTCTATTTAAGATGTCCTGTATACGCGCCTTACTTAATTCCTTTTCGCTCGCGCCACATTTGATTGAACGACTTCGGCGCAACGGATGGCAATTCTCTTCTTTCACCCCATGACTTACGGAAGAACTGCCGCAACATGAAGTTCTTCAGTTTCGCGCCGCCTTTGTCCATGTTGCTTCTCTTCAGCATTGCTCCTTTCCAGAAAAACCACATCATGTTTTCTGTTTTACTTGCTGGGCCCTGAGTAACGCTGTCTTTTCTGTTATACAATAGGAGCTTGTGAATATCAATATTCACTGGGCACACTTCTGTACACTTCGCACATCCAGTTGATGCAAAGCTTAAGTGACGGTATCCACCCTCTGGAACGAGATGTTGCATTAGCACCGCTCCAATGGGGCCGCTATAAACAGCATTGTACGTGTGACCACCAACACCTTCATAAACAGGACAAGCGTTTAGACAAGCGCCACAACGAATACAAGCCAACGCTCTCCTTTGTTCTGTTTGAGCGAGCACATTGGTTCTTCCATTGTCAAGAATAACCAGAATCATGTCTTCTGGGCCATCATCATTCGCTCCCGATTTTGGACCAGAAACAATGCTATTATAAACTGTAAGCTGTTGTCCTGTTCCGTAGGTAGCAAGTAGTGGCCAGAAAATATCAAGATCTGTAATGGATGGAATAATCTTCTCAATTCCCGTAACAACAATGTGCGTTTGTGGCGCAGCAAATGACATCCAGGCATTGCCTTCGTTTTCGGTTATAGCAACAGAACCTGTATCGGCAATGAGGAAATTTGCCCCCGTAATGCCTGCAGTTGCTGTGCGGAATTTTTCGCGAATGTGTTTCCGCGTCCAAGCCATCACTTGTTCAGGAGACATCTCTGCTGGCGTTCCGAATTTTTCGGTGTACAGTTGCGCCACATCTTCCTTCGATTTGTGCATCGCTGGCGTCACAATGTGGTAGGGCGGCTCATTACTTGCTTGCTGAATAAATTCTCCTAGGTCGGTCTCAACGCATTCTATTCCTTCTCGCTTTAACGTGTCATTGAGCTTAATTTCCTCAGTGATCATTGACTTAGACTTCACCACTTCTGTAATATTCTTCTTTTTCAGAATACTTAGAATCTCGCGCGAGGCTTCTTCTGCATCAACAGCCCAAACAATTCTTCCACCGCGCTTAATAAAGTTTGTTTCAAACTCAATTAGATACTTGTCAAGATTCTCCAGAACTCTATTGCGTAGTCCTGATGCTCGAGAACGCGCTAGTTCAAGTTTGGCGTATTGTTCTTTGCCATGCTTTACCGCCTCGTTGTACTTTCCGATATTGTACTGTACCGTCTTCCGATGCCCAGCATCAAAAACTTTCTTTTCGGAATCAGAAATAAACTGTTGCAGCAGATCTGCCATATTATTTCTTCTTATTCGGTTTGAGTTCTTTTGTCTTGTTGGCCAGATCCCACGCGGCATAAAACACCAAGCGGGTTCTTCTTTCCATGAGGTTAAAATTGATTCTCGAAACTTCGTCTGTTTCCTTGTGGTAATCGGCATGTACTCCGTTGAAGAAGAACGCCACAGGGATTCCATTCTTAGCAAAGTTGTAATGATCAGATCTGTAATAAAACATGTTCGGATCTTTGTCATCGTCAAAGCGATAATCGAGCTTGAGTTTAATGTATCGTTTGTTCGAAGCTTCAATCACCTTTTTTAAATCGCTACTGATTTTATCTGATCCGATGACATATACGAAGTTGCTGTCTTTTGCATGTTCATCGTCAGCGCGACCAATCATATCAATATTCAAATCGCACATCGTGTTTTTAAGCGGATATACGGGGTGTTTAGTGTACCATGAAGAACCTAGTAGCCCTTTTTCTTCGCCAGTAACATTCATGAACAATATGCTTCTTCTCGGACCCTTGCCATCCTGCTTGGCTTTCATAAAAGCCTCTGCAATTTCCATTACCGCAACAGTGCCCGAGCCATCATCATCTGCTCCATTAAATACAACGCCGTCATGTATACCAAGATGATCATAATGGGCAGTAACTACAATCACTTCTTCTTTCAGGTCTGTTCCTTCTACAAAACCGAGAACGTTTTCCGACTTGATCTTTTCTTCCTTACGTGTAATTGAAATCATACACATTGAACTAATCGTTAAGGACGTTGTCTTTACTGAAGAATTAATTGATGCTCTGAGCTGTTCTACCGTGTTCGTATTTCCTCCTGCTGCCAGAATCTGGTTAGCCATTGACGGACTAATGTAAATGACTGTGGTTTGTTGATCCTCTGCTACAGACGGCTCATCTAATTGAAGAGAATACCCCTCAATACTATGCTGTGCACCTTCCTTGCTTTTATTATAGTCAACAGGAACAACTAGAAGTACGCCTATGTTTCGTGCCTTTGCAGCATTCAACTTCGCCCGCCGCTGCTTAGTCCACATGCTAGGAGACTTGTCGCCCGTAATTGTGTAAACCCCGTTGTTCATTGGCTCTCCATCAAGAATCATGACAACTTGGCCCGAATAGTCTGCACTATCTCCAGTGAAATCGGAATATTTTGAGTCGTCAATTCCGTATCCAGCGAATAGAACCTTCTTGCTCGAAATACTAATTGAAGGAGTGCGCGACGTATAATAATAGTCTTCAGACGCAACAAAATGAACGTCGCTCGTGTTTGTTCCTGAGCAATCAAAATCTGAAGACCCGCCCGATATTTTCACCAAGTTGACATACTGAAACCAAGATCCGTCTTGTTGCGGAGGAACGCCAATTGTTTTATAAAAATTGGCAATATATTCTGCTGCCATTTTTTGTCCGCGCTCGCCGGTTTCTCTTCCTTCATATTCATCGGAAGCTAAAATACTCAGGTGCGTTCGCAGGTCAGAGGCGGTGATTGTTTGTGCATATTTCTCCTGTTCCGACGGACCAGACTTTAATGCGGTTGACAACACAAATGCCGTCGGAATAACCAGAAAAAGAAGGTGGAATTTTCTCATAGCCGATTACAAATATACTCTGAAGATGGCAGTGCGATTGCCATTTGGGCCTGCGTACTTATGCACAAAGCACCGGTTAATTGTTGATGCCGCTACAGCACACGAGCAATGCGAGCAACTTGTTTTCTATCCTCTGCTACCGCTTGGATAAGATAAAGCCCTGATTCGTTAAGCGCCGTACCAATAGATAGTGCTTCTCCTGAGCTCAAGACTTCATTGAGGATAAGTTTTCCCTGTACATCAAATACTGTAACATTAATATTGGTCTGATAGATATTGTGCACTAGAGTAGATGCACAACCAGTGTTCTCAACAATAAATAGTGATGGTTGGTTGCTTGTAGGAAGCCCGCCCGTAGATAAACTCAAAAGTGCGTATATGTCTGAAATCGCTTGAACCTTATTGTGCTGCACCCAACCATATTTGGCGTAAACGGTGCCGTTAGGAGCAATGAGATAACCGTTGTTGGGTGAAGGGCCAAACGTATTCCAAAACTCATTACCCGGTCCGTCAATTACTGTGGGACAAGAAAAACCCTGCGTGTTTAACAGTTGAATCGCATCATTTTTACGATCTCCGTATATTCTGTGTTGCGGAGGAAGAATGCTATCCGCAATATTGATGGCTGTCGTATTTACCGTATCGCTGAAAGGAGAGAAGTCGGGACCTACAGGATGAGCTTCTAGTTGATATACGACCACGAAATGCACGCTAGATCCAAACATTACATACATATCGGGCAAAACGTACTGTGCCGTGTTGCGATAAGCAGGACAGGACGCTGAAGCGGAAACAATCAAGGCCGGCTTTCCATCGGATAGAAGCTGTGATAACTGTACAGCCACATTTCTAGTATCATACAAAATAAAATCGGATACAGGATCTCCTAACTGAAATCCGCCAATCATGAATTGATCTGAAGTATCGATGTAATTGACAAACGGTTGAATACTGTCCTGGTCTGCAGGAAGAGATCCTGTATTGATACACGGCAAGAGTTGAGTCTGACCGCATAATTGAAATGCAGAAAAGGTACAGAGTAGGGCAAGTAATCTTTTCATCACAATAATATGTGGCTGAGTTAGTTCCTTATTATAGGAATAAATCAACATGGAATTTTCGCAACCCTGTTAGCATGTCTTCCTCCTTCAAATACAGTCGAGAAGAACACGTCGGCACATTTCTTGGCTTCCTCTTCGCTAATGAAACGTGCAGGCAAGGAAAGTATGTTTGCGTCATTGTGCAATCGAGCCAATTCTGCGATCTCTGGCTTCCAACAAATAGCAGCACGAATACCCGCATGTTTATTAGCAGCAATACTAATTCCATTAGCAGAACCACAAATCAAGACACCAAAATCGGCTTCCCCTTTTTCAATAGCTGTTGCCACCGGATGCGCAAAGTCTGGATAATCAACACTTGCTTCACCATAAGTACCATGATCAGTTACCGTATAACCAGCATTTTCAAGGTGTTTTTTGATCGCTTGTTTTAGTAAAAAGCCTGCATGATCGGCTCCGATTGCTATTTTGTATGCCATATTGCTTAGGAATTTATCCAAAGGTACCACTACCAAAACATTCTTACTAAAACTTCATTAACAATCATACAAAATCGAAATAATTCTATAACTGATAATGAATCACTTAGCGCTAACTTTATAAACCGAGAATCAGTGCATAAATTAATAATCGGTGAATAACCTTTCTGAATATTTATTTGGAAAGCTCAAACACTTGATCGCATGGAAATATGTTTGGTTATTCCTAGTGATGTTGAAAAGAAGTAAGCAGGTAGAAATACACCAGAAGTTCACGAACTTTGTCTAATCTAATTGCAAACAAAAGTGCCTGCAAAAATGAACTAACAACATGTTAATTACTAAGTGAGTTCTATGTAAATCAATCTATTCCATTCAAATTAACTGTTGACAGGTTGTTATCAACCATTCATAACCCACAGTTCCTAAAGATTCAAAAACGATTTGTGAACAGAACTAACAGGCTAATAATAATAATAGAATATTAAATAATTAAAAGACTATGAGTAATATGTCTATTGAGGAGAGAGGATTTCTAGATATCAAAGTTGATCCAGTAATTGATATGTTTGCAGAGATCAAAAAACTCAAAGCCGAAAAGAACGCAATCATCCTCGCACATTATTACCAAGACGGAGATATTCAAGACGTTGCAGACTTTATCGGAGACAGTTTAGGATTGGCGCAAAAAGCAGCTGCCACTGATGCTTCTCTCATTGTTTTTGCTGGAGTACATTTCATGGCAGAAACAGCAAAAATTCTAAATCCGAACAAGAAAGTTGTTTTACCGGATCTAAAGGCTGGTTGCTCGCTTGCTGATTCTTGTCCAGCAGAATCATTTAAAAAATTCCGCGAAGAGCATCCCGACCATCTAGTGATTTCTTACATCAATTGTACCGCAGAAATTAAAGCGCTCAGCGATATTATCTGCACATCAAGCAATGCAGTGAAAATTGTTAATAGCTTACCTAAGAATCAGAAAATAATTTTTGCTCCTGATAAAAATCTAGGAAAATACGTGAGTCTTCAAACCGGAAGAGAAATGTTATTGTGGGATGGATCGTGCATGGTACATGAAATTTTTTCCTTAGAAAGAATCACTCGCCTACGAGCACGACATCCGAAAGCGAAATTTATTGCGCATCCGGAATGTGAAACTCCTGTTTTAGCAATTGCAGATTATATCGGTTCAACAACCGCTTTATTGAATTATACCAAGAACAATGAGGCAACCGAATTTATCGTCGGTACTGAAGCAGGTATTTTACATCAGATGCAGAAAGATTCGCCAAATAAAACATTTATTCCTGCACCTCCGGATAATAATTGTGCATGCAATGACTGTCCGCATATGAAACTAAATACCCTCGAAAAATTGTATATTTGTTTAAAGCACGAACAACCAGAAATTATCTTGCCTGAGTTGTTACGCGCACAAGCAGAAAAACCTATTCGCAGGATGCTTGAATTATCTGCTTCTTTTGGAATGTAATTGTCGACCTGATGAGATTTAGTTTCCGAAATATCGTTTTGACTTTGAGTGTAATTGGACTTATAAGTATCCAGTTAACTCTGTTCGCACAAACCGGAACAAATGATCCTAACGGTTACAATAAATTCTATTATGAAAATGGTAAACTCTCCAGTGAAGGTCCAATGCGCGATGGTAAACCAGATGGTTACTGGAAAACGTATTACCTAAATGGTAAGTTGAAATCAGAAGGAAATAGAAAAGATTTTCAACTCGATTCAACCTGGAAGTTCTACAATGAACAAGGTAGGTTGTCGTTGGAGTATACTTACAAAGAGGGAAAAAAAACAGGTCCGGTGAAAACGTATAATCCAGAAGGAAAACTGCTCACCGAGGAAACATTTGTTAGTAATATCAAACATGGTGTTACTACTGAATATTTGATCAATGGAAAAACGCAAAAAACAATTCCTTTTGTAGAAGGTCGAGAACAAGGAACAGGTTATGAATACGATTCTACTGGAACAATAATTACCATAACAGAATACAAGGCGGGTTTTGTTTTGAGCACAGATCGTATCAATAGAACAGATGCGAATGGATTAAAACAAGGTCTACACAAAGAATTTTGGCCTAACGGAAAAACAAAATGGGAAGGCAGATATCTCAACGGTAAAAAACACGGATACTTCAAGGAATACAATGAGGTAGGTAATCTAGTGAATGCTACCAAATGGGAGAATGGCCTATTGGTAGTAAACCCGCCCGAGCTTGCTAAAATCGAAACTGTAACGTCTTACTATCCAAGTGGACGAATCAAAGAGATTGGCAACTATAAAGATGGTTATCCTGAAGGGGTATTTAGACAATACTCTGAAGATGGAAAAATTTCTGGTTCAGAAGTTTACAAGGACGGTTTGTTGGTAGGTCAAGGAATTTTTGATGAGAAAGGTCGGGAACAAGGTCACTGGAAAGAGTTTCATGAAACGGGTGAACTCAAAGCAGAAGGTGACTATCTGAATGGTGTAAAAGTTGGCGATTGGACGTTTTATTATCCCGATAATAAAATTGATCAAAAAGGTAAATACGATCAGCGCGGAAGGCCTATTGGTACATGGAAATGGTATTATGAGAATGGACAACTCTTGCGTGAAGAACAGTACACAGATGGATTACGCAACGGATCGTTGATTGAATACGATGATACAGGAAATATTATCACGCAGGGAGAATATGTTGATGGGCAGAAAGAAGGATACTGGTTCTTTCAGATCAACGACTATCGTGAAGAAGGAAATTATGTAGCTGGAGAAAGAAACGGTCTTTGGAAGCACACTTACACAACCACAGGTAAACAAAGATTCGAAGGAAACTTTATCAACGGTCAGCCGGACGGAGAACACATCTACTGGTACGAAGATGGAAAGACTTGGCAAAAGGGAAAGTATATCTATGGTAGGAAAGAGGGCGATTGGAGATACTATCAGGAAGACGGTGTGCTTTTATTGACGATTACTTACAAAGACGGAGTTGAAACAAAATTTGACGGTGTTAAGATTAAATTGGAAGACCCCGATCCGAAGTGAAAAAGAAAGCCAATCTCAGTAAATCATATGCAGATTATGCAGGCATGTCCAGAGAAGAATTACTACTGGAAATTGAACGATTGGAAAATCGAATTCACGTGCTTGAGTATGTGGATACGGATTACAGACCAGAGGTAAAAGTTGAAATAGACTCCAATATCATTGTTGCTAATCCTGTACTATTTTCTGAAGTTCTGGGACAGATAGACGAAGTTGTATATTTCGTTAGACTGCATGAAGACGGAACGAGATCGCTACGTTTTCTTAGCACAAGAACAGAGGAAATACTGGGAATTGACTACGAGAAATACATCAATAACCCAACAGGTTTAATTGATCAGATTCATCCCGACGATTTGCCCTTTATCTACGCTGCCGCCAAAAAGCTGCGCGAAGTAAAAACGGCACAAACGTTTTGCTATCGATATAAGCATCCGGTAAAGAATAAATACGTTTGGATTGAAGAACGTGTATACCCACAGTTCGATAATTCGGGAAGGTACACTGCAAACCTTGGAATTTACAGAGATGTAACAGAGCGCATTGAAAACGATTTAGTGTATCGTGAATCAAAGCAGTCTTTAGAACGCGTATTGAATTCAATTGATGAAGTTGTTTATCATATCGATTTAACAAAAGTCGGAGACGATCGAATTCGGTTTGTCGGGAACAATATTGAGAAAGTATTCGGTATTACACGAGAAGAGTTTATTTCAGGACAAAGTTCGTTCATGAATAACTGTCATCCCGACGATGTGATCATGATTCGTGAGCAAGCGGAGAAAGTAAAGCGCGAAAAACAATCTGGAACTTTTCTGTATCGATATTATAAAAAGACCTCCGAAGAATTTATTTGGGTAGAAGAGCGTGTAATTCCAGAGTTCGATAGTAAGGGAAATCAAACAGAAATATTCGGTGTTGCGCGAGATGTTACAGCACAAATTTCAAACCGACAGCAGCTTCTACAAAGTGAAGAAAGGTTCCGTTTGTTAGCGCAGAATGCGAATGACATTATTTACAAAATAACATACTATCCTGAACCGAAATACGAATTCATTAGTCAGTCAGTTGAAAATATTACCGGGTATAAACCAGAAGAGTATTACGCAGATTTTTCGGTTGGAGCAAGAGCGGTTCACCCCGATGATCTCGAAAAACATACGGCGGCTACAGAGCTAATGATGGCCAATTCGCCAAAAATATTTGCTCCAGAAGCAGAACCGCTCGTGTTTAGAGGGGTTCGAAAAGACGGAAGTGAAGTGTGGACCGAAACCAGTAACCGACCCGTTTTTGATCAGGAAGGCAGGGTTATTGGCATTGAGGGAATTTCCAGAGATATCACGCAAAGAAAATTGGCGGAAAGCGCGTTGATTGATAGCAGAGAAAGTTACAGGTCATTGGTAGAACAGTATCCGGAAGGTATTGTTATTGCCAACGCCGAAGGGATTATAGTTTTTATTAATCCTGCTGTACTTCGAATTACTAGAATCGAAAGCAATGCGCATATCGTTGGTAAGAACCTGTTGGATTTTCTTACTCCCGAGCAACAAGTGCGTTCGGCAGAACGAATGAATCAGGTTGCGCAAGGTATTCATGTTCCTTTTGAAGTGATTCAGTTGGTGAACACTAAAGGCGAGGTGATAGAAATGGAGTCGCGGCCGGTTAAATACCATTATCAAGGACAACCGTGCACTTTGGTGTTTCTTCGCGATATCGCTGCGGAGCGATTACTGGAGACAGAGCAGTTGCGATTGCAAATTGTTGAGGAAACAAACAGAAGGCTGGAAAGCGAGATTCGAGAAAGAATTACGATTGAGCGCGAGCTGAAAGCAGCACAAAAGAATCTTCGACTACTTGTAGATAGCTCACTCGACATGATTTGCGCTTCTGATCCGGACGGAAACATTACGGAATTCAATAATGCTGCACAAGATACTTTTGGCTACACACGTGAGGAGGTTATCGGAAAGCATGTAACCATTTTGTACGACAATCCAGACGATCGCCAGAAGGTGATGCAACTGCTAACGAAACAAGATGGATCGTTCTCTGGAGAAGTCATTAACAAAAGAAAAAACGGAGAACTCTTCACTGCATTTTTATCGGCAAGTACACTTAAGGATGAACTCGGCAATGTCATCGGATCCATGGGTGTTTCCCGCGACATATCATCAATAAAAAATGCGGAAACTGAATTACGGTTGAGTGAAGAGAAATACCGCGCAATTTACAGCCAGGCCTTCATTGGAATAGCATTGGTCGATAAGGACAGTGGGAAATTCATTGAAGTAAACCAGCGTCTCTGCGATATCCTCGGATATACCATGGAAGATCTTCAGCAAATGTCTGTAAGCGAATTAAGGCTCAAAGGAGATTTGTCGCGATTGCCCTCTGGAAAGGATTTTATCAAACGCGGATTTGAGCGCGTGTTTGATGAACAGCGCTACAGAGACAAGCAAGGAAAAGAAGTGATACTCAACATTACAATTTCATTGGTAAAAGATGAAATGGGAATGCCGCTGCACTTCGTTTATGTGTATGAAGATATCACCCCGAAAAGAAAAGCAGAAGAACATATTCACCTCCAGGCAGCCAAGTTGAGCGCCATTTTTGAAAGTAGCTCGCACATGATTTGGACGGTTGATCGCGAATACAAATTGGTTTCCTTCAATAGTAATCAGGTAAAGTGGCTCAGAGATAACTACGAATTAAAGCCATATGTGGGAATGCCGATGTTTTCAGGAAATATGGTTTCTACTGAAGCTTACAATGTTTTCTGGAAAGAGAAAGTGGATCAAGCTTTCCAAGGAGAAACACTCAAATTTGAAACACTCTTCACCAACAAAAGAGGTATTCTTCATTGGAGAGAAGTTTTTCTTAATCCAATCAAAGACGAAAATGATGTAGTGATTGAAGTTTCGTGTATTGCGCATGACATTACCGATCAGAAAACGGCGGAGGATAACATCAAGCAGTCGCTGAAGGAGAAAGAAGTATTGCTTAAGGAGGTTCACCACCGAGTGAAAAACAACCTCCAGGTTATTTCTAGTATTCTGAATCTCCAGTCGTCATACGTTAAAGACAAAAAAAGTCTTGACTTACTACTGGAAAGTCAGAACCGAATTAAATCAATGGCATTCGTTCACGAAAGCTTGTATCAAACGAAGGACTTTTCAAATATCAGCTTCTCCTCGTATGTTGAGAATATCTGCAGTAATCTCGTGCATTCGTATTCCGATCCAGATAATCCGCCCGAACTACACATGGATCTCGACCTGATTCAGCTGAATTTGGATACAGCTATTCCTTGCGGGCTCATTATTAATGAGCTTATTTCAAATGCGCTGAAATATGCCTTCAAGGGGAAAAAGAATGGAAAGCTCAGAATATCTGTAAAACAGGATCGAGAAATGATCCGTGTGATTATTGCCGACAATGGAAAAGGATTTCCATCTAATGTCGATTTCAGGAACACAGAATCGCTCGGTTTGCAGCTAGTTGTGACTCTTGTGGAGCAAATCAATGGCAAAATTGAGCTTGAAACCCAAAAAGGTGCTAAATTCACCATCGAATTTATACCCCCTAAGACTAACCATTAAGAGAAATGTCGAAAACGAACATCCTGGTTGTTGAGGACGAAAGCATTGTTGCGAAGGATATACAAATGAGCCTGCGCAAATTAGGCTACAACGTTGTTGCAATATGCTCTAACGGTGAAGATGCCATCAAAGCAGCAGAAGAACACACTCCCGATCTTGTTCTGATGGATATTATGCTCAAGGGCGAAATGAGCGGTATTGAGGCGGCTGAACAAATCAGAGCGCGATTCAATGTTCCGATTATTTATCTGACTGCATATGCCGATGAAAGCACGTTAAGCAAAGCAAAAATCACAGAGCCTTACGGGTATATCATCAAGCCTTTCAAAGAAATTGATCTGCGCACTTCTATTGAAATGGCGCAATACAAACACCAGAAGGAAACTGATGTCCGAAAAGAGCGCGATTTTCTGTATTCGATTGTAGAGAACAAAGATTTCAAAGACATCATCTTCGTGAAATCAAATTCGCGATTGGTGAAAGTCCGCACAAAGGATATTTACTTCATCGAAGCGTTGAAAGATTACGTTGTCATCAACACACTCAATGCGAGATACACGATTCACTCAACAATGAAAGATATCGAACGCAAACTTTCTCCTAATGAGTTTGTGCGCGTGCACCGTTCATTCATTGTGCGTATTGATAAAATTGTTGCTATCGAATCGCCTAATCTTTTACTCGAAGACGAAAAGAAACCGATTCCGATCGGAGGCTCTTACAAAGATGAGCTGACGAAAAAGATCAATCAGGTATAAAAAAATCCCGCAAAGACTGCGGGACTTTTTTTGAGCTTTATCTCTTTACCACTATTTTTTTCGACTCCCGAATTCCATTGTTGGTAATTTCCGCAATGTAAATGCCTTCAGGAAGCGTCGATACATCAACGGATACGGCATTGTTGTCTGTGACAAAATTCTGCGAGAGAACTGTTTTTCCATCAATAGAACGCAGCTCAACATAAACATAAGAACTTTCAAGCGTAGAGAACGTGAATAATACTGATGCGTTTGCGGGATTGGGGTATACGCTCACCTGTGATTCTGTGTTCGTTGTTGCAGCTACATCCAAAGGCTGGCCGGCACAACGAAAACTTCCTGCCTGCAGAAATACGCCCGAATCATAAATACAATCCCCAGCTTCACCTACAATTATTTTTACATGGTAAGTTTGCCCGGGAACAACCGGAATAACAGCAGTAAGGTTAACAGTAGTTCCATCATACTGTAATGTGGTATCGCTAGTGTTACTGAGGTAATACTGGCTGTTTACACTCGCGTTTACATTGTTGATCGATACTGGTCCGCCGGTTGGCAGAACGGTCATGTTGGAGGATGCATAATTTCCACCAGCGGGGTTGGCCCCACTCACAAAAATTCCGAAGGCGTCGTTATAAGGCGCGAGAACAAATTCGGGATATTCTTCTGAGCCGAAAACATAATTGAAATACAAGGTGTCGTCTGTTGGAACGCAATCCATTTCTATGACACAAACGTCATAATACGCCTGCGGTTCGATCGACATCAAATCGGCGTCGGGATAAGTGATATTGTTACACGCTCCTTGTCCTGCAGTGTTATTCGGACCAATTACATTACTTCTCAACCCTGTGGTCATTACAAGGCCTCCGTTCATTCCTAACGACGAGCCAAACGCCAAGAAATTACCGTAAGCATTGGTGTCTCCTGTAATCACAACATTGGTCATTGTGACCCCGTTGCCCGTTAATAATGTTGCCACTTGCGAAGGTCCGCCGGCAGGCGAAACGGTGATTTGGCTGAACGAAAATTTTGCACCGAAAAGCGCGAATAAAAGTAAGATCTTTTTCATGATAAAATTATTGCCATACCCATGTTATGAAGACTTCCCGTCTTACCACCGCTTTCTCTCTTTCGATCCGCCCTTTTTAGCTCCTTTATTGCCACGTTTTTCTCCTCGCCCACGATCCTTGCTCTGCTTTTTATCATGTGAAGTAGATTTACTTCCCGGATTCCACAACTCTGGTTTTGTCGGGTGAAATTTTCCGACAACTTCATCTTCGTCAGATTCGTTTGCGGTACTGTTTCGCGACTGATTCACAACATCCACTAGTTCAAAATCAATTTGTTTTTTAATCAAATCTGCACTTTTGATTTTGACATTAATAGTATCTCCTAAGACAAATGTTCTTCCTGTTCTGATTCCGCGGAGACGATAACTTTCCTGCTCAAAAACATAGCGATCATCACGCATATTGCGAACATGAACCATTCCTTCGCACTTGTTTCCTTCTAGTTCGGCGAAGAAGCCAAATTCTGTTACTCCTGAAACCAACGCCGGAAATACTTGTCCGATTTTATCTTGTAGAAATTGAACTTGCTTGTATTTAATGGAAGCGCGTTCTGCTTCTGCTGCAAGTTTTTCCCGTTCAGAACAATGCTTGCATTCCACTTCAAGTGCATCAATGTCTGGCGGATTTTCATTCGATTTACCAGCGTCTTTATCGAGATACAGTTGCAGTAATCGATGCGCAAGAACATCTGGATAACGACGAATAGGTGAAGTAAAATGCGAATAGAATTGAAAGCCTAATCCATAATGACCAATGTTCTGCGTTGAGTAAACGGCCTTAGACATTGTGCGGATCGCGAGCGTTTCAATGAGGTTTGACTCCGGTTTGCCTTGCACGTCTTTCAATAGCCTATTCAACGATTGTGCAATCGCAGAGTCGCTTCCTGCATTCAATGAATAACCGAATGTGTGAATGAAATTCGAAAACTCTGAAACTTTGTCTGGATTCGGCGCGGCGTGAATTCTGTAAACAAACGGACGGCGGTTGTCTCCTTGCTTCTTTGGTTCTTCTCCCGCTTTTCTGCGAAGCGTTACATATTCGGCAACACGACGATTAGCCAACAACATAAAATCCTCAATCAATTGATTGGAGTCTTTCATCACTTTAAAATATACGCCTGTTGGATTTCCGGCTTCGTCCAAATGAAATTTCACTTCTTCGCGGTCAAAAGTTATCGAACCTTTACGCATGCGCTCGGCACGAAGTTTTTTCGCAATTGAATTCAACGTAAGAATCTCTTCTTTGAAATCGCCCTCTGCTCCTTCGATAATTGTTTGAACTTCTTCGTAACTGAATCTTCTGTCAGACTTGATCACTGTTCGTCCGAACCATTCGCGATGAATTTTTCCATCGTCATCCAAATCAAAAACGGCAGAGAATGTTAGTTTCTCTTCATTTGGGCGCAACGAACAAACAAAATTCGATAAGACTTCCGGCAGCATTGGTACTACGCGATCTACCAGATAAACAGATGTTGCGCGCTCAATGGCTTCCTTGTCTAGTAATGTCCCGCGATGCAAATAGTGTGAAACGTCAGCAATGTGAACACCTATTTCCCACAACCCATTTTCCAGTTTGCGAATGGACAACGCATCATCAAAATCTTTTGCATCAAAAGGGTCAATCGTAAACGTTGTGATTTCGCGGAAGTCTCTGCGCTTTGCAATTTCTTCTTTTGTGATTTCAATTGGAATCAAGGAAGCCACGCGTTCTACGTCGGGCGGAAATTCATACGGCAATCCGTATTCCACCATGATTGCATTAATCTCGGTGTTATTGTCTCCTGCTTCTCCTAGTACAGCAGTAACTTCGCCGTGAGGTAAGTCAGAAAAATCTTCCCATTCAGTAAAGCGCACAACAACCTTCTGCCCGTTTTTTCCTTTCCCAATTTTATCTTTCGGAATAAGAAAATCGGGATATCGCTTGTTGTCGGTGATGCCAAACGCAACACGCGGCTCTATTTCCAGTGTAGCAACAAAGTCTGTGCGGCCTCGCTTGACGATTTCAACAACTTCTCCTTCGTCTTGACTTCCCGGTCGTCTTTTTCTAAATAAGCGCACCGCCACGGTGTCTTTGTGGAAACTTCCGTTGGTATTTCGAGCAGCAATGAAGATATCTTTCTCAAAATCGGGAGAAATCACATATGCTGATCCAGAAGCTGTCATGTCCAAAACTCCCGTGATGGTCTTGTCTCCCTGAATTGCCCTGAATTTGCCCCTTTCTACCTCTTCGGCGAGACCTTTTGTGACTAAATCCGCCAATATTTCGCTTAAATGCTGCCTTTCTTCTGGTTTTTCAACATGTAATCCGGCAGCAACTTGTTTGTAATTCCAGAGCTTTCCTGGGTTTGCGTCAAGCAATGCAATTACCTCCTCAAACAGAAATTTCCCCTCTTTTTTTGATTTTCGAGCCATAAACTTGAGCCATTACTTTTACTAACTTTCTATTGTCGGTTAAAAGTACCCAAACGGGTAAGGGAACCCGAGTCATTTTTTCTATTTTTGTTAACAAAATCAACGATTTTTTTCGTTGATTTGTAGTTCTGTACGTTATAGATCGGCAAGTCTGAAACGATAAACAGGTAAAACGAAACCATGAAACACACCACTACTAAATTTTCACTGACACTTAAAGTTGCAGTTACAGCGCTTTTCCTTCTGTTAGTCGGAGTAAAAACAGCTTCTGCGTGTCACGGAGTTCTGATCGTTAGCCCTTCGGGAACCACTTCCCCAACTAACATTGTGATCAATGGAGGTTCCGACCCTGCTACTTGCGGATGCGGTCCTTACTGGATGGAAGTAGAGTTAACCTGTAACCCTGCTGGTTTTACGGGTACTCCTCCTGCGCCGAGCAGTCCATTGTGGGGAACTCAGCCTTGGTACCATAGCACATTAAACCCTCCTGGAGCAGAAAGCTGTATTCTAGAACCTTATTTCCCAATTACAATTCCGTTTGCGCAATTGTGTCCAGGAACGCAATATTATTGGCGTGTTCGGGAATTCGTTGAAGGAAGCAACTCGGCCGGTGGTTGGTCAGGAACGTTTACGTTCACAACACCTGGTTTACCTCCTGCAGCTGTTTTGGTTACAACCTCAGAACTTCTATCTACAGGAAACCCGCAGTACTCAGGGTGTCCGGGAGATATTTTCCAACTTGAGGCTAACGTAACAGGAGGTTGCCCGGGTGCTACCGTAAACTATACTTGGACTCCTGTAACAGGATTGAGCAACCCAAATATTGCTAACCCGGTTTGTACATTGTCAACGAACATTACATACACTGTAACAGCGGCAGGTGGTTGCTTCACGATCACTTCTTCTGATGATACTGTCAATCTAAGTGTTGGACCACCTCCATTGGCGGGCGTTCCAACTGCAACTCCTCCTGGTTTATGCTCTGGACAATCTGCATGGGTTGTGCTCTCTGGACAAGGAGCAGGTCCAATTCAATGGGAAGTTTCGACTAATGCGACCAACTGGTTCAACCTTTCGGGAGCAACTAACGACTCTGTTTTCACGGGCCCACTGCTTTCAACGCTATACTATCACGCAATCATCACAGGAACTGGCTGGCCAGGTTCGGGTTGCGGATCTTCTACCTCTCCAGCAGCGCAAGTAAGTGTTCTTCCTTCTCCAGTCGCCAATGCGGGCAATAACGCATCGGTCTGTTCTGGAGGATGTACCAACCTTACTGGAACAGGAGGCTCAAACTATACGTGGCAGCCTGGTAACTTAACAGGATCTACAGTTAACGTGTGTCCTTCCGCAAACACAACGTACACTCTGTTTATTACCGACAGTAACGGCTGCTCAGATTCTGACATGGTGTCTATTAATATTTCTACTGCTTCGGTAACAGCAAGTCCTTCGGTTAGTATTTGTACTGGAAATACAACAGTATTGGTGGCATCCGGTCCAAATGGACAAACATACAGCTGGCTACCTTCTGGAACGTTAGTGGGGGCAAACACATCTAATCCTACAGCAAGTCCTACAGTAACAACAACCTATACAGTAACAGCAACAAACTCGATTGGTTGTACAACTACAGACTCTGTTACAGTTCAAGTAACTACTCCAGCGCCTATCACAGTTTCGAATGATACATCGCTGTGTAATGGAGGTAATGCGATACTGACAGCAACTGGAGCAACAACTTATTCTTGGAGTCCAGGCAACTTATCGGGAAGCACAATTAACGTTAACCCAGTGAACACGACAACCTACGTTGTAACTGGAAATACTAACAACTGTATTACTTATGATACGGTTATTGTAACTGTAGCGCCTCCACTCACGGTATATGCAGGACCAGATTTTGATATTTGCACTGGAACTCAGGTTACATTGAACGTAGGAGTCTCCGGCGGAACATACACTTGGACGCCAGCTGCTAGCATTATTGGTAGCAACACTTCGCAAGCAATTATTGCAGCTCCTACCAACACAACGTCTTACACTGTGAACGTAACAGATGCAAACGGGTGTATTTCTCAGGATGTGGTCACTGTTGGTGTTAATCCATCACCAGTTGTATCAGTTACAGCAGCAGATAATTCAATTTGTTTTGGCCAATCTACTTCTGTTACGGCATCTGGAGCTGCGGCTTATGTTTGGACTCCAAATCTTCAAGTTTCAAACCCAACCCAGAGCTCAACGAATGTTATTCCAACCAACACCACTACATATTTGGTAACGGGAACTGATGCTAATGGTTGTATCGACACGGCTTCAGTAACCATTGTGGTGAACCCGCTTCCTATAGTTTATATGATTTCGGCTCCAACAGAGTGCGGAGATACTTCGGGGCAGATTCAACTAGGTGGACCAATTCAAGGTACAGCTCCTTTCATCTACCAAATCGGAAGCACCACGTATACTCTTCCTATTACGGGATTAGCTGCAGGTACTTATACTGTTACTACTACTGATGCTAACGGATGTGTCAATTCGGGTCCTGTTACTGTATTCACACAGAATACCGCTGGTGTTACGGCTTCTGCAGATCCTATTTTCGGCACGTACCCTCTAGGAGTTACATTTGGCGCTTCTGGTTCTCCGGGTGTTAATACATACAACTGGACATTCGGAGATAATAACATTGGTGCCGGCTCTGTAACAGGTAATACATATACTGCTCCTGGAGTTTATGAAGTGGTTGTTACTGCTTACAACGATGTTCCTGGATGTGCTGTTTATGACACACTTTATATTACTGTTGTAGAACAAGCGACAATTGCTCTTCCTAACGTATTTACGCCAAATGCCGATGCTAATAATGATGAGTTCATGGCAACGATCAGCGGCGTAAAAGAAATTCGTGTTGAAATGTTCAACCGCTGGGGTAACTTGATTTACACGGGATCTTTAACTGGACTTGCCGCTTCTCCTGCCAATGTGGTACTGTGGGACGGTAAGGCAAAATCAGGAAAAGTAGCCGAGGACGGTGTCTATTACTATGTAGTTACTGCGATTGGTTATGATGAAAAAGAATACCCGATGCAAGGTTTCGTGCATTTGCTCACAGGTGGACAATAGTAACCGCTCAAAATCTATTCAGAACGCCTCGCTATATCAGCGGGGCGTTTTGTTAATACAACACTCTTGTCGCTACTGTTAATGCACTAGTGCACAACAGAAGCACTTTTGGCAATGAAGCAACTCTTGCCATGTAAAAAGCAACATCCCGTCCAGATGTGCCGGGGCGGGATGAGAAACATTACAACAATTAACCAAACAAGGAGTTGCTACACCATTTATTCGCGGATGATTTTATAAAAGCTTGTTGAACCGTCGCTGAGGATTGTTTGAATCGTGTACAGGCCAGGAGCCCATGATTCCGTATCAATTGGTGCATGCGTATTGGCACCGCGATATACTTCTCGTCCTGCTGAATCGTGAATAATAATCATACTAATCGTGAGAGTAGGGTGATAGCTGTTGATGTACAACGGGCCCTTAGATGGCACAGGATAAATGCGCACCTCCGCACCTCTATATTCCTGTCCAACAGAATTTATTGTGTCAATTAAAAATACGTTAACGGAGATTGAATCTCCTGTTACAAATTGAGACCCAAGTGCAATTGGCCACACCACTACCACATTGTTTCCAACACGAAAGTTTCCGCCTTGGTTGCCAGGACGAAAGGCAACAGGAATAATAAGGAAGCTACTATCTCCTGGAGCTAATTGCCACACCTGGTACAATTGAAAATATGGTATGCTAAATGGAACCACAAGACCGGTGTCGACATAACCATTCACCATTAGTGAATCGGCGAAAATGGTAGAGTCTGAGTAGTTTTTCAAAAAAGCACCTACAGGTATCGAATCGCCAGCAAAAGCGGTGTCTGGCCAGCCCGAAAGCCCATTAGGGGTAAAACCAAGTGTGTCCTGTGCCTGCAAATGATTCACATGGAACAGGGAAGATATCGCAACTATTGCGACCAACTTCATCAGGAACTTGCTGTACGCCATTTTCATGTGATTTAATGTCATGGGTTGATGCCTAAACAAAAGTACTCGGGTTTTCATAAAAAAACAGCTAGATTTGAATAATTCTTACGCGTTCAACATGAACATACTTCAGCAAATAGTGGCCTCAATGAACAAGGAAGAGGTGCGTCACCTCAAACTTTTCATGGGAAGAACTAACGCCGGTTCCGATCGGAAGGATATTGAATTGTTTGATTACATCAGACAGCGTCCAGACGAATATGATGAAGCAAAAATTCAAAGTAAACTATATGGCACCGCCGATAAGAATGCGCTTTATCGATTGAAGAATCGATTGATGGAGGACATTGGAAAAAGTCTTGCATTACAATACTCGGATGAGAGCGACTTCAATCAGGTTGCGATAAACGTACAATTGGCTCGACACTTCCTGGGAATTTCACAGTTTCAATTGGCTTTGCATTACTTGGGGAAAGCAGAAAAACGAGCAAAGTCTGTTGAGAACCACGAGCTACTCGATCTGATTTATTCGGAGTATATACGCTATTCTCAAGAAACATTAGGTGTTAATCCTGCAGAGTACATTCGCAAGCGAAAAGAGAATAGAGAAGACCTGAATAGGCTTCAAGAGATTGACGATATTCTTGCCGATGTAGTATATAAAGTTCGTACAACACAAAATTTTACGGGGCAGGATTATCGAATTATTGAAAACTTGAGGAAGCGTGTTTCTGGATTTAGTCCGAAGAGATCTACAACAAAAAGTGTTCAACTTCGATTTAAGATATTTCATTCTCTGAGTCGAATCCTATTACAAAAACACGACTTCGTTTCATTGGAGAAATATCTTCTTGACACGTTGAGTGAATTCACGAAAGAAAAACTGTTTAACCGAAACACGCACGATACGCGCTTGCAAATGTTAACGTATCTCGCGAATGCACAGTTTGAAAATCACAAGACAACGCAGTCACTTGAAACAGCTCAAAAGCTGAAGACTGCAATGTCAGAATACGGAGGACTGCTCCACGACAAATACCTCTTTTTCTATTACAATATTTTGGTCATTAACTACTCCGACAAAGACCGTAATAAAGCCATTGAGGTCTTGAATGAAATTAAGGAAAATGTAGTGATCATGAAACAACCACATTATCATGTTTTCATTTACCTCAACTTAACAGTTCTCTATTTTGATAACTTAAATTACAAACAGGCACTGAGGAGCTTGGTGCGCCTTACAATGGAAGATGGTTATCAGAACCTCGACGTTCTGCTCCGCATGAAAATTACAGTGGCGGAATTGATTATCCGCTACGAATTGCGCGACGAAGAATTTTTGGAAAAGCGAATAGAACAAGTCAAGAAAGAATTCGCAGAGCAATTGAGGTCGAAGGAAGGAAAGAGACACATGGAAATGCTAGCACTACTTCGAGACTTTGCTTCTTCAAACAGTATACTTCGTAACAAGCCGCTCCAGAAAAAAATTAAGACTTTTTTTGAAAAGCAGTCCAACTCTGTTGGAGACCTTATCAACTATAATAACTGGTTGAAAACAAAGTCGGCCTAACTACTTTTTATTATTGCCGAGTCGCTTTTGTTTTTTGTCCAACATCGATTGCTGCTGCTGGAAAAGATCTCCATAATATTTTGCTTTCTGCATATCGCCGTGCTGTGCGAAATAGACCGATAAGTTTCTCAATCGGGCTGGTACTTCGGGCTTTATTGCTGCTGCTTTTTCCAATGCCACAACAGCGCTTGCCGTATCGTGGGATTGCAGATAAATATTACTCATTGCGTTCCATGGCACATCCGAATCAGGGCTTTTGAGAGCAGCTTCATTGAGAACAGTCATCGCGCCGGCAGAATCTCCGTAATGTTGCATTAACACTCGACTAAGTTGATCGCAACTACTCACATATTTTCCGTCTTGCTTAATTCCTTCTCTGAAATAATAGATGGATGAATCAAGCAATGTTGTGTCAACAACTTTTCCATCTTTCATGGAAATCTGCTCGTAAGACATGCCCAAATTAAAATAAGCTTCAGCGTAATCTTTTTTAATGGCAATTGCTTTCTTGAAGAAAGGCAGTCCACCTCGGTATTCTTTTCGGAAGTAATAAGTGGTGCCCAAGTTACTCCAAGCGGTATAGTATTCTGGATAAATAGATGTAGCCTGCTCGTAATAAGTGCGCGATTCGCCGAACAGATCAAACGCTGTTTGTCTTAACTCCATGGCATCACGCTGCATTCCTTGCTGAAGCATTTGCTGAGACTCAAAGTTCATTTGTGCTCCCTGTGAAGAAAGTAGAGACCCAAGAAGCATATTAATTTTGGCGGATTCTGGAGCCAGTTCAACATCGTTTCTATAAAGTGTCTCTTTGTCTTCCCACGATTCATTTCTACCAATAGAGCGGAGGGAAAAGAGCACCGCAATTGCTACCATCATCCACTTGACTTGACTTGTAGAGTTATTTTTCCAATCAAAAGAAGCGGGAGTAGTTTTTGTCAGGCGGAAAATCATGTCAACTGCTATAATGGCAAATCCAAGCGAAGCGAGATAAGTATATCGCTCAGCCATTAAGCCAGGAGCCGGACCAAAAAGGTTGGAGAACAACAAGATGTTGCCAAGGAAAAATAACAAACCGAAACCAGACGCAGATTTTTTTCTTACCTCAAAGAGCGTCCACACTGCTAATGCGATATAAGTTACCAATGAAATAATAACTAACGGCTCACCCCAAGAGCACACAGGAACTTCTTTTAGTCCATAATAAAAAATAAGCGGATAAGGAATGAAGTGAAGCCAGAGATATCTGCCGAGTACATATGATGCTGTAGCGGTAAGTTGTGATCCATCCATTTCTCCGATAGGATTTTCGAATCCTTGCAAGGTGCGTGTCATCTCGGGCAAACGAGAAATGAGCATAACTTTAAACAACATCACTATGAGAGCTATTGGCAGAATATATACTAATCCGGAGTACCACTTTTTATCAGTGAAATACCATACCGCAATAGGAGCAAGGATGATCAACGGCACAACCGTTGTTTTCGAAAGAACGGCTAAACCGAACCATATCGGAACCAGCCCAAAGTGAATCCAACTCTTGGACTCCAAGTGCTTCCACATCGCACGCATCATCAAAACGCCAAAGAGGAAAACGAGCAGTTCATCACGGCACTTAATGTTTGCAACAACTTCAGTATGCAACGGATGAACAAGGAAGAGTAAGCAGATGAAAAAGCTGAACCAGTCTCCTTGGGTCACAAACCATTTACGAAGCAGTCCGAAAAGCAGGACAATTGAGAAAGCGTAAATAAGCACATTAATGAAGTGGCTTGTGCGAGCCTTCTCCCCGAAAAATTGAATTTCGATTGCAAATGTGGTAAGTGTAACCGGTCGATAGGAATACCCTGTGCCATCATTATTGAAGAAAGTTCTGGTTTTGAAAATCTCCGGAATTCCCTTCAGGCCCTTTTGGGTGAGCTTGTTTGAACCCGCAGTGTAGAACTCATCGTCCAAGGCATAGCCGTTAAAAATGCTATTACCGAAAACAACGAACGAAAAGCAAAACAAAAGGACAGCGAATTTATTGCGAACGAAGAATCCTTTTGATGGGCGGATAGTGGTTGATGCACCTTTGGATCCCTGAGATCTTACGGGTTTAACCTGTTTTTTACTATTACTGCTCATTGGGTTTCGAAAGTACACATTTTGAGGTTATTGTATTGGAAGAATTTGTACTTTTGGTTCGGTCAAACATATCTGTCCTACATGAGAAAAAATTTACTTCACACGGCATTGGCTGTTGTTGTTAGCTTTTTTGCCTTTACCAATGTCAATGGCCAGTGCGCAAACGACAATGTTTTAACTGCGGGAGATCTTACTCCTCCGGGCGTTTCCCTGACAACGATTCAAACTTTTGCATCGGGTCAATATGTTTTGGCAACGGTTGAGGCTGGAGCGAACTACACAATCACTACCTGCGGAAACTCAAACTTTGATTCGCAGCTTACAGTTTTCAATGACCTTACCGGAGCTTTTGTTGCTTACAATGACGACGCGTGTGGCGTTCAATCGACCGTTAGTTTTACTCCGGCGTTTTGTGGTCAGGTGAGAGTTTTGCTTGATCTATATTTCTGCAACACTGGGACTTCGTCAATGGATGTTTCCATGACAATGAACACCCCTGGCTCAGGCAACCCGACACTCGTTTCTGCTGCAGATCAAAACGCGTGCGATCAGCAGTCCGCGAATATTGGTATTTCTGGAAACGGAACAGGAGGCTTACCTCCTTACACGTACTCATGGTCGCCGCCAACAAACCTTAGTACAACTACACAACCGAACACTACGGTAACTACTGTTACTACCACAACCGTTTATACGCTTACGATTACCGACGCAAACGGCTGCGTTGATAGAGATACTGTTTCTGTGGCTGTGCTTGCTGCGCCTCCTGTTTCATTGGGCGCCGATACAACATTGTGCGGAACCAGCTTTACATTGGATGCCGGAAATCCAGGTAGCTCTTACCTCTGGAGCACAGGCGCTGGAACGCAAACATTGAACGTAACGCAAAGCGGAACGTATTCCGTTTCCGTTCAGTTTCCTTCCGGATGCTTCAATCAGGATAATATTGTTGTGAATTTGCTTACGCCGCCTATGTACACCATCGGACCAGATACAAGCACGTGTGGAAACAGTGTGGTAGTGGATGCCGGTAGCGGGTATACTTCATACACCTGGAGCACTGGTGCAACTTCACAAACAGAAACAGTGATCACTAACGACACGATTAGCGTAACGGTTGTTGACGCAAATGGATGCGTCCTCACAGATACAATTGGTGTTACACTCAGCCCTGCTCCATCAGTTAACATTGGACCCGATACTACGCAGTGCGGAGGAACAATTGCATTGGATGCTGGAAATCCGGGAGCCTTGTTCTTCTGGTCAAACAGCACTTCTTCACAAGTAACTACAGTAAACTCAAGCGGAACTTACTATGTCAATGTACTTACGCAAGCCGGATGTTCAGCAAGTGACACTGTTCAGGTAACTATCAACAACCAACCTGACGTTAACCTTGGACCAGACACATCTATCTGTCTCACAAGCGTAATTCTAGATGCAGGCAATCCAACATGTACTTTCTTGTGGAGCAACCTCTCAACTTCTCAAACCGTAACCGTTGGAACAGGAACTTTCTCTGTTGTTGCTCTAGATCCTTCAGGATGTTTTGATGCAGATACGATTTCGGTGACAACAAACGTCCCTCCAGTTGTTACTGTAAGTCAAGACACTTCTATCTGTGCCGGCGGAACAGCATCACTTAATGCAACCGGTGGTGTAACGTATTTGTGGAGCAACAACGCTACAGGTTCTACCGCGCTTGTGAGTCCAACCACTAACACAGCTTATTATGTAACGGGTACAGACGCCAACGGCTGTCAGGCATCGGATGTCGTTATAGTAACTATTCTTCCGAATGCGAATGCCCTGTTCACAGCAACTGTTACCGGCGCTACAGTTAACTTATCGAATCAGTCTACTGGCGCGGTATCTTACACTTGGAATTTCGGAGACTCAAGTCCGGTGAACAACACGGCAAGTCCGAGCCACACGTACGCTACTAACGGTACTTACACAGTAACACTTACAGTAGTGGGCCCATGCGGAACCGACACATATACCCAAGTGATTACAATCAGTGAGGTTGGCGTTCAAGATAGCGACATTGCCAATACGCTTTCGATCTATCCTAACCCGAATAACGGTCAATTCACTGTGAGCTTCTCTTTCACTGATCAGAAGGACGTGACAGTTGAATTGATTGATATTTCAGGTCGCACAATTAGTGCTTCAAACCTCGAGAATGTGCTCACATTCAACCAGGAATTAGGAGGCGCAGAATTGGCTGACGGAGTTTATTTTGTTCGAATTTCAACGGAAGAAGGTGTTGTAACGCGTAAAATAGTTGTTCAGCGCTAGCTTTTGATACAGAATATTTGAGAAATAAGGTCGGAATAACTCCGACCTTATTTTTTTTGTAGATTTGGCTTAGGCTCCAACCCTTTCATGATGAAACAATTATACAAGTTTATTCTTACGGCCTTTGCCATTGCTACGAGCAGCGTTGTAGTGAACGCACAAACGTATTGCACCCCAGTGTATTCTTTTCTGTGTAGTAGCGCAGATTACATCAATAACTTTTCTACCACACTTGGATCAACGAACATTACAAATAATGGCTCTGGCTGTAATGGTAACCCTAACAACTACATCGATTATTCCGCTACCCAAATACTTACGGTTACGCCAGGGAATACTTTCGACCTTTCCGTGCAGGCAGGTACAGCGTATGATCAGGGGTTCACTGTCTGGATTGATTACAATGATAACGGATCTTTTACCGATCCAGGAGAGAACGTCTGGAATTCCGGATTTGCATCAACTTCTGCCTTCACCGGTTCGATTACAGTTCCTACAACTGCTAGCGGTGTAACCATTATGCGCGTTCGTTGTCAATTTGCGGGTGTTCCTGCAGATCCTTGCGCCAGCATTAGTTTTGGAGAAACAGAAGATTATGCAGTAGTATTTTGTACTACTCCGGCCGCACCAACTGTTACTAGTCCTGTTGACGCCTGCGTAAATAATACAACGGTATTAAATGGTGTAGCTTCCGCGGGAACACTTAATTGGTATGACGTATCAACTGGAGGCACTTCTTTAGGTACAGGCTCCAGTTTTACAACACCGCTATTAACAACTATTGGTCCCGACACATTTTGGGTTGCTGCTGAAAACGGAGGTTGCTCCAGCCCACGAGTCCCCATTTTGGTCAATGTCGCTGGAGCAGTTACGGTCAATCTTGGAGCTGACACAACTTTATGCGGAACATCATTTGCTATAGATGCAGGAAATCCAGGAAGTTCTTACCTCTGGAGTTCTGGTCAAGGAACACAAGTTGTAAATGTCACTACTAGTGGCACATATTCAGTTACTTTGATTAACCCGATTGGCTGTTTAGGCAGTGATGTAATTACAGTGAATTTGTTGACGCCTCCTTCATACTCGCTAGGAGCAGATACAACGTCATGTTCTTCTAGCGTAACATTGGATGCAGGAAGCGGATACAATAGCTATAGCTGGAGTACTGGCTCAACAACGCAAAACACAACAGTTCTTGTGAACGACACTGTAGGTGTAACTGTTGTAGATGCAAACGGATGTGTGTTGAATGACACGATCATTGTTTCATTGAGTCCAGCTCCTTCGGTGAATATCGGACCAGATGTTACACAGTGTGGAGGATCCGTTGTTCTTGACGCAGGCAATCCGGGAGCATTGTACTTCTGGTCAAACAGCACGTCATCGCAAACAACAACTGTCTCTGCATCTGGAACATATTTTGTGAATGTACTTACGCAAGCAGGTTGCTCAGGTCTTGACACCGTAAACATTACCATCAACAACCAACCGGTGGTCGATCTGGGTGCAGACACATCTATCTGTTTAACAAGCGTAATTCTAGATGCTGGTAATCCTGGATGTACTTATTTGTGGAGCAATAGTTCTACCTCACAAATAGTGACAGTTGGAACTGGAACTTTCTCGGTAACTGCTACTGACCCTTCTGGTTGTGTTGACCGCGATACCATATCTGTCACGACGAATGTTCCTCCAATAGTTTCGGTTAGTCAAGACACTGCAATTTGCAATGGCGGGACAGCAACATTAAATGCCTACGGCGCATCAACTTACTTGTGGAGTAATAATGCTACTGGATCTTCTCTAGCGGTTACGCCAACAACAAATACCGCCTACTACGTGACAGGAACAGACATTAACGGTTGTCAGGCTTCTGACGTGGTTATCGTGACCATTCTTCCTAGCGCAAACGCACAATTTACGGCAAGCGTTTCGGGTGCAACGGTTAACCTTTCCAACCTGTCTACTGGCGCAGCGTCATACTCGTGGAATTTTGGCGATGCCAGCCCTGTAAATAACTCTGCTAGTCCAAGTCACACGTATACAACTAATGGAACCTATACCATTACGTTAACAGTAATTGGTGTTTGCGGAACAGATACATACACGCAGGTTGTTACTATTTCTGAAGTAGGCGTACAAGATGTTGATATTGCCAATACACTATCCATCTATCCGAATCCGAATAACGGCCAGTTCACCGTAAGCTTTGAGTTTGCGGAACAAAAAGATGTGCGAGTAGAACTCACAGATGTTTCTGGACGCATTGTCAGCAGCATTGAACAGAAAAAAATTCAAACGTACAAGCAGCAACTAGGAAGTGAAAGCCTGGCGAATGGAGTGTACTTCGTTCGTATTGCAACAGAAGATGGAGTAGTTACTAGAAAGATTATAGTTCAGAAGTAATATACCACTAACGCAAAAAGGGTCGGCACAATGCCGACCTTTTTTGTTTCCGCACATTCGATTCTGTTGCGTTTCAGATAGAATTTTGTTGGCCATACAATTGCAGGCGCGAAATGGTTAATCATCAGTAAGGCTCAAACGATAGAAATGCAGCGCAATACACATTGAGGAGTGTTCGTGCGTAATCACTGCATCGAGCAAAATTAGATCAAAACAACAGCCCGCTTCTTAGGGAGAAGCGGGCTTGAAAGCCTTGAATGTCTTCGATTATTTTTTAGGAGCAATGCAGGTTCCGATTTCCGCTGCAGTTGCTGCCTTGATGTCCTTGTCTTCTTCAAGCGCAGCTTTTGCTTTCGCATTCGCTGGATCAAGTCCTTGAACAAAAAGGTAGAATGCTTTTGAGCACGCATAGTTCTTTGCTCTCAGGTGAATCGATGCTAAGTACAGACCAGCGTTGATCAAATCTTTTTTGTTCTTCTCTTTTGCAACAGAGTCTGCAGTTGCAATTTGGAAGTAACGCTCATAGTATGGGCGTGCAGATTCTTTAGCTCCGTCTGGGTCAAGTTTACCATTGCTTTGCGCGCGACCTAACCATCCGTAAGTAAGCGTAGAGTCGAGGGTGATGAGTGCAGCATAAGCACTGTCTGAACGACCGTATTCTTTGTTCAGGTAAAGTGATTTTGCGAAAGCGTTCAGGTTAGTCACGCGAACTGAAAGTGAAGCACTTGCTTCGGCGGTGTATTTTTTCTTGTACCACACTGCTGCTTCCCCGTACTTTTTCATTTTGAAATAAGAAGTACCCAGGTCGAAATACACATCTTTTTTCGCAGTGTCTAATTCAAGGCCTTTCTTGTAATCAATTACCGCTAGAGAATCGCTACCTGCTTTTGAATTCGCGCGACCACGCATAATGAAATCATCAGCGAGCAATTTCGGCTTACCAAACTTAGCTTGTTTCTTCATGAACACATCAAAGTAAAGAATTGCTTTCGCAGGCTCCGGTGTTTTCTTTTCCAAATAACACTTAGCCATGATTCGGTAAATAACAATTACAAGATTGCTATCACATGCAATAACTTTATCTCCTTGCTCAATTGCTTTGTCATGATCACCTGACTTGTAAAGGAACGCTGCGTAACGATAGGTTGCGTAACAATCCGGGTTGAGTGCAAGATATTTTGAATACGCTGCAGATGCAGAGTCAAATTTCCCAAGCTGATACCATGCTTCTCCCTTGTCTGCGTATGCAGGAGCAAAATTCGCATCATTCGCAATGGCAAGATTGTAATACTTAAGCGCTTCTGCAGGGTTTTTACCTGAAGTATACACGCGACCGATACGAACGTTTGCGCGACCGGATTTCGGATCAACGGCAGCAGCTTTTTTGTAGCACTCAATTGCTGGAGTTCCGTTTACCGGATCTTTAGCAAGGAACGCATCTCCGCGAGTCAAAAACACGTCAGAGTTTGCTCCATCCAGCTTCTCTGCACGATTCGTATAGTCGATGGCTTTGTCATAGTTCGGGGTAGGAGCGAACGTGAAGGTTTCTGCCATCTCACAATAAATGACCGCTTGTTTCTGCGCAGTTAAAGTTCCTTTTTTCCCAGATTGTGCAGTGATCAGCGCTTCTGCTTGAGAGAGTTCTTTCAAACCGTCTTCAACTTTGCCGCTATACAGCAATCCGCGACCTTTTCCAACGTGTACCAATGGGTTGGTTGGTTCAATATCGCAACCCTTCTGGAATACGATGTTTGCAGAATCAATATCGTCCATCTTCAAAAGAAGATCTCCGAAGTAGAAGAAGTTGTCTCCGTTAGTTGGTTCTGCAGCAATTAACTTTACGAAAGCAGATTTCGCTTTCACGAACTGTTCGTTCTCTGTATACTGAATAGCATCTTTTAAAGTCTGAGCTTTAAGAGAAAAGCTGGCGCCCAGTAGGAGAACAGCAGCAGCAACAATTTTCAATGGCGTTTTCATAATCGCAAAAATAAGTACTCTTTGTTCAGTAAGTAGTCAATTCTATTTTTCTTTCTGCGGGCGCTGCGGGCGCTAATCCTGCATGTTGTATAATCAGTTGTCCGCGCTCACCCAATGCAAAAGAGGCAAAGCCTGTGCCAAGTCCTGACCTTTTACCGATTTTGATGATCCAAATTTCCCGAACGAGCGGGTATTGTCGTGTTACAATGGTTGACTGGCTTGGCTTCCAGGCCGAAACTGAGTCGGCACCGATAGCGCAAACGGTAATTTGTTTTCTACGGTTCATGGCTGCTTCGGAGTTCTTTTCTCCGATAGCGTTGAGTCCGATTACGCCCACTGCGCCGGGTGTTCTGTTGACGTAAGCAATTACAGAATCGGGATTAGACATAGCAAAAACGTTCGCTCCGGGCTTTTGACCATCCATGAGGGAATCTGTCAGGAAACGTAGGTTGGATGAAGCTCCGTTGTTGAAAACCACGTCTATGCGGCCCATTTTGGATTCAGGGGAAATCTGTGTCCAAACGGTATCTTGCCCGAGCAGTATTTTGCGGATTGTCGCTTTTGTAAAGGCAGAATCGGGGTTGGATTTGTTAACAACAAACACAATGGCGTCCGATCCGATTTTGATTTGCTCTACACCGAATTTTAGCTGTCCTTCGAAGTAGCTCAACTCATCTTTATTCAGTTTGCGGGTCATGATGGCCAAGCGACAGGAGTCGTTATACAGATCGGAAACAACACCTTTTTCGTTTTTGTACGAAGTCATGAGGAAAGCATCTGTGTATGACGACTCGAAAACCTCAACCAGTTCTTCTGTGATCGCTTGGACGTTTTCGTCGACCGACATGTTGATTTGTCCACGAGTTGGAGAGTCCAATTCTTTCTCTCCCGAGGTGCCACACGCTGCAAAAAAGCTTGCAATAAAAATCAGCAGAAAGTTATTCCAGGTCATCTTGTTCCTCTCTTCGCAGATTTCTGTATTTCATCCACACGGTAATTCCGCGGAATGCAGCCCACCCAGCCAAAACGCCTCCAATATAGGTGCGCGTTGGTCGAGGATACTCTTCAATGTAAACGTTGGTGAATAAAAACAAACAACCCAGACCAAGGAAAATGATCACCATTGACGCTGAAAGGACAAGGGTGATTTTTCCGGGACCTGGGTTGTTCAGGAGCAATTTGAATACGATTACTGAAGAACGAATTTCACGGGAACCGTCATCGAAACTTTTACGTCGCGACCATTCATTTTTCCAGGAGTCCAAGGTGGCATGCTTCTGATTACGCGCTCGGCTTCTTTCTGAAGTCCCGGAGCACCGGCAACACCTTTCTTGGTCATTACGTTACCGATAGATCCGTCTTTACCCACTTCGAAGTATACGTATACGGTACCGTCTTTACCCATTTCCTTTTCCGCTTGCGGGTAGCGAATATTATTCTGCAAGTAAGCTTGAAACGCTGCTTCTCCACCTTTAAATACAGGCATTTCTTCAGCGAAAGCGAGAACTTCGTCTACTTTTTCCTCTACGTCCTGCTGCTGAGTAGGAGTAATAGCTTCTGGTGGTGCATCTTCATCGCCATCCTGTGTTTCAGCCCCGAGGTTCTTGTCGATTTCCGTTGCTGCAACAGGAGGAGTTTCCGGTTCATCCACAATTTCCGGTTCAGTAAACTGGAACATTTTCACTTGTGGCGGCGGCGGCGGCGGCGGTGGTGGTGGCGGCGGCGCATTCTTATCTACCGGCGGTGGTTCCTTGAGAATCACCTCTACGTTTTTCTGGTCTTTCTTCGACGTATCAACCGCATCTTCGCGTGTAGCGATGTGGTGAACGAGCAGAACCAGAACCAGCGCCATAGTTGCTGCTGTTCCCGCAATGGCAACAATACGACCGTAGTCGCGACGGATTTTGTAGGCTCCGTAAGCTTTGTTGCGGGATTCGAACACAAGGTCATTGCGTTCGCCTGATATTTCGTTACTCCAGTTAGCCATGATAATTTGTATTAGTAACTGTTCGGCTTATTTGTTTCTTACTCTAAAGATGCGTGCGCAATGCAGTTTCCACACAGCAATAAAAAATTATTGTGCTGCAGGAGCCGGTTCGTCTTTACATTCAGGCGAATTCAACTCCGGATATGCGATTACGGTTAGGCCGTGCCCACCTTGATAAGCATTCAGCGCTTTAAACTCTGTGCATGAAATTTTTGTCAAGGCGTACTTCGAAGCATCTCCGATTTTCAATTCGTCAATTACGTTAATCACGTCGCCGTAAGTAGCTTCACCACCCCATTTCACAATGAAGAAAGGCGCCTGATCCTCACTCTTCAGTACAGAAGAAACGCGACGATAAGTAGTATCCGACATTTCACCTTTTTTCAAATCGTAATCGAGGTGATTCACACATTCGGAATAGTTCTCTTGTTTGAGGGCGGCAACTGGTTCTGGATCTCCTTTCGGATTTGCGGCAGTTGCAGCAGTTACATAACCTTTGATCTTTTCGTAATTCGACTGATTGAATTTTCCGCTCTTATACGTTTCGCGAACGTATTTCATTCTTTCCTGAATGTCTTTATTCTGCTCTGCAATTGATTTGCGAAGGTTCAGTTTCGCTGCAGGATCTAATTTCAATTCGAAAAGTTCAGTGCTGTCCGGAGTTAGTTTCCCGTGGTAGAAGTAAATGATACCTTCCTTATTTCCGTCGAGCAAAATGGTATTTGCCAAGTCGTTGTCAACTTCCATTGTTTTGGTATTGACATCTTTATCTTTCGGCACAGCCATCTCCAACGTCTTGGCCTTGTTCAGGTTTGATGTGAGTACGAAGAAGGTGAGCAGAAGAAACGCCAAATCTACCATCGGAGTCATATCGATCCGCGGGTTGCCTTTCTTGCCACGACCTTTCTTGCCGTGTTTACCACCTCCGCCGCCACTATCTGCTATTTCTGCCATTGTATTATTGTGTTCGTTCGGTTAATGTTCTGAGTTCTGTTTTCGAACTTCTTTCTGAGCGAAAAGAATCAATCAGAAAGAAGTCGACTACAGAATAATTTATTTGGCAGCTTCCGCAGCGCCCGCGTTAGGGTCAGATTCGAGATCTGTGATAAGGTTGAAGCGGAATACGTCTTGCTTTTTGAAGAGTGCAATAACAACATCAATTTTTTTGTATGCTGCCTTGCCATCTGCTTTCAACGCTACGCGCATTTCTTCAGTTGGTTTTCCTTGAGCAATCTGACCTTGTCTCCATGTAAATTCTTCTACACGCGCAAAGTTGATCCAGAATGAAAGCTCGTCCTTGTTGTCAACAGTATCAATTGGAATTCCTTTTGTTCCTTCGTCGATTTTTTTCCGTCCGGCTTCGTCAGCGTCAATGTAAGCAGGTAATTCGGCGATTGGAACACCGAATGATTGCATGCCGCTAAAGCGCTTTACTTGTTCTTCTGTGAATTTTACCTGAGGAAACTTGTTCAACATGCGTTTCAACATATTCTCACGAACCTCTTGTCCTTCGATATTGAAGAACACTCGGCCAGCGGTATCAATGGTGATAAGCATAGTGTTTTTAGGAAGAAGTACATCCGAAATAGAGCTCGGTGTATCTACCATAACAGGTTCCGGGGTCCGCATGGTTGCGGTTAACATGAAGAAGGTTACCAGAAGGAACGCGAGATCCACCATTGGAGTCATATCCAACGAAGGGTTCGCTCGTCCCATTTTAATTTTTGGCATTTCCTTTTCGGTTTAATATTTCAGACTCCGTGAATTGACTTGTTAGTGCTTCTTCGCAGCGAAAGTCTGAAGGATGCTGAAGTTTGCTTCATCAATACCGTAAGTGATGCGGTCGATTTGTGTTGTGAACATGTTATAGAAAATGATCGCAATACAAGAACCAGTGATACCGAGTGCCGTGTTGATCAAGGCCTCAGAGATACCGATTGCAAGAGCGTTTGCATCTGGAGCACCTGCGTTAGCAAGAGCGGCGAATGCGCGGATCATACCTAATACAGTTCCGATTAGACCAACGAGTGTTGCGATAGATGCGCAAGTAGATAGAATAACGAGGTTCTTTGAAAGCATAGGAAGCTCAAGTGAAGTAGACTCTTCCAAATCCTTCTGGATAGCTGCCATTTTCGACTCTTTGTCCATTGATGAATCGTTAGCAACGAGAGTGTACTTCTCGAGGCCTGCACGAACAACATTTCCAATTGAACCTTTCTGACGGTCGCAAGCAGCCATAGCTTCATCAATACGATCATTCTCTACCAGTTCGCGAATATTCACAACGAAATTAGACACGTTGCCAGTTCCGCGCGCACGAAGAAGAGTAATCAAACGCTCAATAAAGAAAGTGATAATAACAAGGTTAATTGTGATCAAGATTGGTACGATAAATCCGCCTTTGTAGACAGTTCCCAGTACGTTCAAAGGATGTCCTTTTTCAGGATCCATATTTTCGAAATTGGCAGCACTACCCAGCACTTTTTTGTAGATGAAGTAGCTGATAATGAATTCCACGATAAAGATTCCAATCGTGAAGTAGGCCTGAATATTCGAGGACTTCTTCTTGCTCATAGCGGTTTTGTTTTGGATGTTTATTTAGTTAATCGTTGTTTACTTTCTCAGGGGCAGCAATATTACCGCAAATTACACATCGATGCTTCTTCTCCGTGTTAATTTTCTGTGAATACGCTTCTCACAAGGGGTTCAAACTTACAAAATCGGTTTTACAATAGAAAACGCATTTTTTGTAAGACTAAAGAGTGCTTTTTTGTTTCCTGATGCTAAGTTGCGAAGAATAGATCACAGGAAAAACTATGATTTCACAAGTGGTTTGAATCTCCAGTTAGTCGGCAACAGTTCAATTTTGCATTTGTTATTGAGACTAGCGTCACCCTATACCATAGATTCTGTTTCACTATTTGGGCTTTTTACTTGTCATTCCTGCAGCAGCTACAGGTATCATGGTGATGATGATTAGAAAAATGACAATGTAGCCTATGTTGTTTTGCACCCAAGCAATTTGCCCCAGAAAGTAGCCCGCTAATCCAAGGCTGACAATCCATGCGGTGGCGCCAACCACATTGTAGAACATGAATTTAGGAAACGGAATTCTGATGATTCCCGCTAAAATCGGCGCAAAAGTTCGAATTATTGGTAAAAAGCGACCCAAAACGAGCGTTTTCCCTCCGTTTTTTGTATAGAAAGCGGTTGTTGTTTCTAGATAGCGCTTCTTGAATATCCAGGAATCTTTACGTTCAAAGAGAGGTGGGCCGACTTTATGTCCGAACCAATAGCCCGCGATGTTTCCGACTATAGCAGATAGTATCAATAGTAAAAGCAGAAAAGCAATAGGTACATCCAGTAGTTGAGGTTTAGTGCGACAGATCAATCCAGAGATAAAAATCAACGAGTCGCCGGGAAGGAAGAATCCAATGAGCAACCCTGTTTCTGCGAATACAACAAACATGAGCAGCGCCAAGCCTCCATAAGCAATGATTGATTCGGGATCGGTGAGATGTTTGAGGAAGTCGAGCATGTTCAGTGGGCAGTGGCAGTAGGCAGTGGCAGTAGGCAGTAGGCAGTAGCAAGAGGCACCGCCGATTGGCTGTGTTTCCTACCGACAGTATTCTGTAGATTATTTATTCTCAATACCCGGTTGCCCGAGTGCGCCTTCCCATCTACTGATAACTGCAGTTGCAACAGCATTACCAGCGACATTCGTTGCTGAGCGACCCATATCGAGAAGCCAATCCACTGCGATGATTATTGCTAATCCTTCTGCTGGAATTCCAAACGCGTCCAACATGCCTGCAATTACCACAAGCGATGCACGCGGCACACCCGCAAGACCTTTGCTCGTTACTAACAGCATAAGCATCATGGTGATTTGCTGTCCGAGCGTAAGATCATGTCCGTAGGCCTGAGCAATAGAAACTGTTGCGAACGTCATGTACATGATTGAGCCATCGAGATTGAATGAATAACCTAGCGGTAATACAAATCCGATAATGCGATCAGGACATCCGAATCGTTCTAGTGCATTGATTGTTTTCGGCATTGCAGCTTCAGAACTTGACGTACCGAAAGCGATCAACATGGGTTCGCGGATGTACGAAAGCAATTTGAAATACTCTACGCGCGCTGCCATGCAAATGAGCGGAAGCACGATGAACAGAAATGCGCCGAGTCCACCAAAGAAGCAAGCGATGAGTTTCACATATCCTGCGAGGATTCCAAGTCCATGCACTCCGATGACCGCAGCCACCGCGCCAAATACGGCGAGAGGAGCGAAGATCATTACATAGCCCGTTACTTTGAGCATGATGTGAGAGATTGCATCAAAGAAGTCGAGAACAATTTTTCCGCGCTCACCAACAGCGGAAACAGCAGCGGCGAAGAACAAGACGAAAACGATGATTGGTAGAATGTCATTGTGCGCCATTGCATCAATGATATTTTTCGGGAAGATGTGCAATACAAAATCGACAGGGTCGAAGGACTTTGTGGCTACAATTTTTTCAGTGGCTTCAGTAATATGCAGTGCTTTTCCTGGTTCAAACAGATTAACGATTATCAGCCCCATCGAAAGCGCTACTAATGTTGCAAATGTGAAGTAGAGCATCGTTTTGAGTCCTATTCTTCCCATCGCTTTGAAGTTGCCTGTCTTCACCAAACCAACTAGCAATAATGAAAATACGAGCGGCGCAACAATTACTTTCACAAGGCTGAGAAAGATGTCGCTAAAGAGTTTGAAACCCCTTGTTTCTGTTGTTGCGAACTCCTTCAGAGCTTTACGAATAGGTGCGCTGAATTCTTCGATGTTGATGCTGCCCCAAATCATGTTGTGGGCAATCACACCTGCAATCACACCTCCTAAGAGGCCAAGAAGAATCCAGAAAGAAAGGCCGAAACGTTTTATGTTCATGGTATGCGGTTCACTGTTAAGAGTTGACTGTTTAACGTTTAAAGTTCACCGTAATCTGAACTCAACGCAATTATTTAGGCAAAGTTTCTACAACTGCGGCAGAAGTTGTTCCGATGTTGAGAATAAGGTCAGGAAGAAGTCCTAGCACTATTGTAGCTACTGCAGTTACGAATAGAAGCGCTTGATGTTTCGCATCAACAATGTATTGATGATCATCGCTTGCATCTTTGAAATACATCGCGATAATAATCCGGAAGTAATAATAAACACCAACCAGTGAAGACAGAATTCCGATGATTGCTAACCAGTAGTGTCCGGTACCTAACGCTGCTGTGAGGACATAGTATTTCGCGAAGAAACCTGCTGTAGGGGGAATACCTGCCAGAGAAAGTAGTGCAATGCACATCACAACTGCAAGCAGCGGATTTTTCTTTCCGAGTCCGTTGAAGTTTTCAATGTTGTCGCCGTCCGCAACACGAATGATGTTAAGGAGTACAGTGAAGGCCATCAAAGAAGCAATTGAATACGCAACGGTATAGAACAAGATTGATTTCGGGGAGAAACTAGTTGAGGCAACTACAGCCAACAATAGGAATCCCGCGTGGGAAATGCTGGAGAACGCCATCATTCGTTTTACGCTGGTTTGGATTGCAGCGGTAAGGTTTCCGATAATGAAAGTAACTCCAACGCAAACGCCGAGAATAGGAATCCAGAATTCTCCAATTTCTCCGAAGACTACCGAGAGGAACAATCGCATGATTGCAACAATAGCAGCTGTTTTCACAACAGTTGACATAAATGCCGTGAACACTGTAGGAGCTCCTTGATAGACATCTGGTGCCCAGAAGTGGAATGGCGCTGCAGAAATTTTGAAGAGCATTCCAACCATAATCAGAATTACACCGCCATAAAAGAATCCAGGAAGATTATCAGCGTGAGCAGCGATGTATTGACCAACGGCAATGTTATCGAATGAGCCAACAGCTCCGAATACCAATGAAATTCCGAAGAGCAAGAAAGCAGATGCAAACGCGCCAAGGAGGAAATACTTGAACGCGGCTTCGTTTGAACCTAGATCTGTTTTGCGACTTCCTGCGAGCACGTACAACGGAATAGAGAGAATTTCAATTCCAAGAAACAACATTGTCAGGTTGGTGTAGCATGTCAGAATTAGAGCACCTACTAGAGCAAAAAGGATGAGCGCGGTATGATCTGTTTCTGAAGTTTCTTTGCGGAGATAATCTGCAGACATGATGAACCACAACAGTGCGGTTGTCAGAATAATTACCGAGGCAATAACAGACGAGCCTTGAAAGTCGATCATTCCTGCGAAGTAAGCATTGTATGCTCCATCGTCGTACCACCAATAAGAAATTGCAGTGGCAATGGTGCCTAATAATCCGAGCACTACTATTGGAAAAAGTGCTTTTCTGAATTTGAAGAGTTCTGCAAACAAAGCGATGACGCCAAGTCCGGAGAGTAAGAGAATTGCTTTCATATCTTATTCGGTGCTACCGATGAATCTTGTTATGGTTTTACTGCAGATGTGATCATTGTTGCGAGATTGTTGACATCGTTTTGCATGATGTCCAGCAACGGTTTTGGATACACTCCAAACCCGATTACCGCAGCGCAAACAATTATTAGTACTGCTTTTTCATTTCCTGTTAATGCAGCAAAACCTGCGGTCAGTTTATTTGTTTCTCCAAGCATTACCACCTGATAACTTCTGAGCATATAAACCGCTCCGAGAATTACAGTTAGGCCTGCGAAAATGCAAGCCCAGATGCTGTACTGATAAACGCCATTGAGCAAGAGGAATTCTCCAACGAACCCGTTTGTGAGCGGCAGTGCAACAGATCCGAGCAATTCAATCATGAACATAGCAGCGAATTGCGGTGACACGTTTCTTATTCCGCCGAGTTGACTCATTTCGCGCGTGCCTGTTTTCTTCAGGATAATATCTGCGATGATGAACAGACCAACTACGTTAACACCGTGACTGAACATTTGCATGAGTCCGCCGGTGATTCCTTCCGTGCCGCCTTTTGTTAGTGAGAAAGACATTATTCCGGCAGATATCAATCCAACGTGAGCGATGGATGAATACGCAATGAGTCGTTTGAAATCTTTCTGCACTAACGCAAGTGCAGAAGCATACACAACGCTTATTACAGACAACACCACAACTGTTGGCCCCCAAGCATCAAGCGCATCCGGAGTCATTGGCAGAAGCCAGCGAATCAAACCGTACGTTCCCATCTTGAGCATGATTCCAGACAACAACATGGTTCCTTGCGTAGGAGCGGTTACA
>Ga0114980_10000190_pt1 | contig 41970 bp, 28 predicted proteins | sample S_140806_EF_Meta_FD_87018 | JGI IMG/M metagenome (GOLD analysis project Ga0114980, IMG submission 87018) | Freshwater microbial communities from Lake Simoncouche, Canada to study carbon cycling - S_140806_EF_MetaG | ecosystem: Environmental > Aquatic > Freshwater > Lake | place: Lake...
CAAAAACATCAACTCTTTTTACGCCGTAGTTACTGAAAGGAGCTAATGAGTTTTTTCCTGATCTCCAGCTCAACGCACCAACCTCAATCCAATTGGTTGCTACACTTCCATCAAGAAAAGTTGCACGAGGAAAATTATCTGTAAGATCCGTGTTTTTACTGTCGTTACCCGCAGCATGAACAAGCAACACACCTTTGCTTTCAGCATATCTCACTGCTTTGTCTACAATTTCCTTGTTGTAACCGTATGACTTTCCAAAACTCATATTGATGATTTTCGCTCCATTATCTACAGCGTAAATAATTCCGTTTGCAACGTCTTTATCGCGCTCGTCGCCATCCGGAACAACGCGTACTCCCATAATCTTTACTGCATTTGAAACGCCATCAACGCCAATATTGTTCCCGCGTTGCGCTGCAATTATTCCTGCTACGTGAGTACCGTGTATTGCATCTGGTCCTTTAATATCGTTGTTGCCATAGTATTTCTCATCCGTATTCTCGTAGTTATCGCCAACAATGTTTCTTGGATCGTAATCTGTATTGAGGTGATATTCCAGACGGCTGTTCAATTGATCGTACCAGTCTGCGATATCTGAGTTCCACGTACCCCAATCTTCCGCTTTCTTCACGTTAGTAGACTTGAGCCAGCCCACATAATTTGCGTACTGCGTGCTTGGTGTGTAAGCGATGAAATCATCATAGGTAACAGTGTCTTTTCCTGTTTTGCCTTTGATTTCTTCATTCATGCCTTTGTTCAAGCGATAAATTGGCGCGATGTTATCAAACACGGCCTTAGCACCTGCGTATTCAGCATTGAAATCTTTCTGAATCAACAAATAACGTTCGAAGTCTGCTTTCTCACTAGAGGGTACATCATCGATCGTTTTGTTTTTGAATTGTTTTTTGAGACGGCGATACTCGCGCGTTAACTCAAGGTTATCGTGTTCTACGTTTTCTCCGTTCGCGCCACCAATGAAATTCCATCCATACACATCATCGATATAACCGTTTTTGTCGTCATCGATTTTGTTATTAGGGATTTCGCCTGGATTGTGCCACATCACGTTCTTGAGATCTTCGTGGGTGTAGTCAACACCACCGTCGATTACAGCAACGATAATCGTGTCAGGAGTTTTTCCTGCAAGAAGTTCTTTGTACGTCTTTTCAGTAGCAACACCACGTGTGCCATTGTCAGACAAGGATAAGTTGAACCAGTTAGACGGAGCCTTAACGGGATCGCCAGCCATGTAGAAGGTAGCGCTCACACATAGAGCAGCAACCGGGAGAATAAGTAGTTTTTTCATTTGTCAGAATTTGCAACGCAAAAGTACACAAATGCAACACAGCATTGAAGGCAAAGCCTTGCTGTTTTACAGACGGAATCCAGGCGTGATAATCAGCCTAAAAACTTTGGGAACGGCGACCCTTGATTAACTAACCAAGAGCACGACACTGCTAAACACTAGCGCAAGGGCTATGGTTGTCCAGAAAGTATAGATTTGAATACTCTCGACAGTGTTAGGGCGAGGGAATAACCTGCGCATCATAACAATCCAATAAAATGTAAAACCTAGTGTGCCGTAACAATTATAAAACATTGAAAACGTATTTCCGAACAAAATTCGACTAAGAAACGAATATGTTCCACGAAATACCTTTCAGTAAAGACAAGGTGAAATATGTGTTAAAAAAAACGCCTCCTGATGTAGAAGGAGGCGTTGAATATTAGATGAAAAGGTCTGGTTACTTGATTAATTCGCGGGCGATAACCAGTTTCTGTATTTCAGAAGTTCCTTCACCAATGGTGCACAGTTTAGAGTCGCGATAATACTTCTCAGCAGGGAAATCTTTCGTGTATCCGTATCCACCGAAAATCTGTACGCCTTCAGTGGAAACACGCACAGCAACTTCAGACGCATAATATTTAGCGAATGCAGATTCCTTCGTTACTTTTTGTCCGCGATTTTTGAGATCAGAAGCCTGGAAAGTGAGTAGTTCTGCTGCTTCAATTTCAGTGGCCATATCCGCTAACTTGAAAGCGATTGCCTGAAAAGCAGAAATAGGTTTTCCGAATTGGTGTCTTTCTTTCGAATACTTCAATGCTGCTTCGTATGCACCTTTCGCAATACCGAGTGATACTGCAGCAATTGAGATACGCCCTCCGTCGAGGATTTTCATTGCTTGAATAAATCCTTCACCTACTTTGCCAAGAATTTGGCTCTTGTGTACGCGACAATCTTGGAAGATCAACTCCGCTGTTTCAGAAGCACGCATTCCCAATTTATTTTCCTTCTTTCCGGAAGAGAAACCTTTCGTTCCTTTTTCGATAATGAAAGCGGTCATTCCGTGTGAATCACCTTTTTCACCAGTACGCACAATGACTACCGCCACATCGCCTGAAATTGCGTGTGTGATAAAGTTCTTTGATCCATTGATGATGAAATCGTCGCCATCAGGGATAGCTGTTGTAAGCATCCCTCCTGCATCAGAACCTGTATTTTGTTCAGTGAGGCCCCACGCTCCTATCCATTCGCCTGTAGCCAGCTTAGGAAGGTATTTCTTCTTTTGTTCTTCGGTACCGAATTGAAGAATGTGTCCTGTGCAAAGCGAATTATGCGCAGCAACAGAAAGGGAAATAGATCCGCAGATTTTACCGATTTCAGAAACAGCTGTTACGTATTCAAAGTATCCGAATCCGGACCCGCCATATTCTGTAGGCACGAGGACTCCAAGAAGTCCGAGCTCTCCTAATTTCTTCATCACATCCACAGGAAATTCCTGAGACTCGTCCCACTCCATCATTTTCGGGCGAATATGCTCGTCGCCGAATTTGCGGATCATTTCGGCAATCATTATCTGATTTTCGTTCAAGTTGAATTCCATAGTCAATGCTAATTTGGGAGCGTAAAAATAAACCTTTGCCGCTCAGGAAAGTTACCGGTCACTAAATAAAAAACAGTTAGTCGTGAACGAGACTCTCGATTGTTGAAGAATACGGGGTTAAACGGTCGCGTCCCTTAAGAAAATCGAGTTCAACGACGAAAGAAAATCCGGCCACTTCACCCTTTTGTGAGGTTACCAGTTTTGCTGCAGCCTCCGCAGTTCCTCCGGTTGCGAGAAGATCATCATGAATCATGACCTTCATACCAGGGGTAATTGCATCCTGATGCATTTCAATACGCGCGGTTCCATATTCCAAGGCATAATCCATCCCAACCGTTTTCCACGGAAGCTTGCCCGATTTGCGAATGGGAATAAATGGTACACCCATTTTCAGTGCTAAGGCATACCCGAAGAGAAAACCTCGACTTTCAATTCCGGCAATGGCATCAACTTTGATGTCTTTGAAACGCTCTTGAAACTGAGCTAGGATGAGATGACCCACCTCTTCGTTTTGAAGTAGTGGAGTAATGTCTTTGAATAAGATTCCTTGCTTCGGGAAGTCGGGAACTAAGCGAATTGCATTTCTGATGATGTCCATTCAGATCGATAGGTAGGGTGCAATTTTACGGTATAATTCCGCATTGACCAAACGGCAATTCATGATGTCTTTTAATTGTTGATAAGGACCATGCATTTTTCTGTAGTTGACGAGAGCAGTAGCTAGTCCGGAGGTGAAGTAGGGGTGTTTTCGCAATTCTGAAATCTCAACGCTGTTGATGTTGATTTTCGAGATGTATGTCGAATCAACCGTGAACGAACCTTGAATCAAATTGTACTTTTCATCATCTACACCAAAGACTTCCTTTAACTGTTCTTTATGATGAAAACCACCTAATCTGTTGCGATACGCTACGATGCGTGCTGCGAAAACAGGTCCAATACCTTTCACACGAACGAGCATGGATGTATCCGCGGTATTTAATTCGTATATGACAATGCTCTCCTTTTTTCTGAAGTTTTTCGTTGTGTCTCCAGAAAATTCAGGAATAACGATGTATGGCTCGAGTTGCAAATATTTCTCCGGTGAAATCACAAAAAGTTTCTTCACATCTTCCTTCTTTCGAAATGTTCCACCTTTCGATTCGAATTTTTTGATGGATTTCGCTTGCGCTGGAGAAAGTCCCAGCCTTACCCAATCTTCTTCTGGAAGTCCGTTTGGGTTGAATGGAAACAATTCCGCTTGCTGAAATACGGAACGCTCTTTTGTGTCCGAAAGTTCTTCGTTTCCTTCGCTGCTATTCTTATCAAGAATCGTCTCCTGAATTTCAGTAGTATCCTTCACAGTTGACGGGGCCTCAACTACTGGTACCGCATAATCCGTCGCAACATGCGATGGTTGAATGATGAGATAAACAACCACTGCAAGAATGAGCAGAATGAGAACAATAATTCCATTTCTCTCCTGCTTTGTGAATGCGAAAATGTTTTTCCAAGATGACATGACCGAACAATTCAGCAACGGTTATTTAGCTGACAAAATTGATCGAAAAACAGTTTCGTGCCAAGGTAGATCCTTCAAATCTTAATTGACGAAATTGGAAATTATTGTGAAAGTTACGCGTTCGTTTTCCCAGCAACCAAACGGTTCACGAGATAGTACAACGGCACACCCAGCGCAACAAGAACTAATCCGGCGCCAGAATTTCTTGTATCCATAATGAGCAAGATGAGACAGATTGCAGCAGCGGCAACAATGTACAAGATTGGAATGAGCGGATAGCCTAGTGCTTTATATGGACGAACAGCGTCTGGTTCCTTTTTACGCAAGCGAAATATTCCTGCTATTGTTACAATATAAAACACGAGCGATGCAAATGTTGCATATGAAAGTAAGTCGCCATATTTCCCTGAGAAGCACAGAATGCACGCCCAGATTGCCTGTGCCCAAAGCGCAAAAGCCGGAACACCATTGTTGTTCAATTTCCCCGCGCCTGGAAAAAACAATCCATCTTTCGCCATGGCATAGAATAATCGTCCACCAGCAAGAATAATTCCATTGTTGCAACCGAAAGTAGAAACCATAATGAGCACAGCCATCATTGCTGAAGCAAGATTTCCGAATATCATTGTTGCAGCAGCAGAACCAATTCTACCTTCTTCTGCGAATTGAATTCCTCGTGATGCTACATCTGTGCCGTTAGGATCACCGTGCAAATTGAGCAAACTCAGATACGCGATGTTTGCGAGCAAATACAAAGCAGTTACAATTCCGGTTCCTAGAATCAAGCTACGTGGAATGTTTTTGTGTGGTTCTTTGATTTCACCTGCAATGAACGTAACGTTATTCCACGCATCGCTTGAGAACAGAGAATTGATCATTGTTGAACCAAGCACCATCACCAACGCAATTCCGAAGAGCGGTTCTTGCACCCATGCCCCACTATCATTCATAAAGGTTCGCGAGCTTTCCCACATGTTTGAGAAGTTCGCTTGCAACGTGCCCGTGCTGCTCCCGACATACAAACCAAGAATGATGAGTGCAAACAGCGCAATGAGTTTCGCTAAGGTGAAAATTTTCGACACCCATGCGCCACCTTGCACGCCAATTGTATTCCAGAAGGTGAGCAAAAGAATTAAGCTCACTGCAACAGCATGCGCAGCAGTTATTCGAAAACTCCCAATGGAAATGAAAACTGTTTTTGAGCCCAATGCAGGAATTAATTCGGAAGTATAGTTCGCGAATGCAATTGCCACAGCTGCGATAACGCCGGTTTGAATAACAGAGAATACGGTCCAACCGTAGAGAAATGCAGGAAGTTTTCCCCACGCTCTGCGAATGTAGACATACTGACCGCCGGCTTCGGGCATCATTCCTGCTAATTCACCATAGCTCAATGCTGCAGCGAGCGTGATAGCACCGCTTACTACCCATGCCACCATGAGCCATCCGGCAGAACCGAGATCTTTAGCCATTGTAGAGCTCACAAGAAAAATTCCGGAGCCAATCATTGATCCAGCCACAATAGATGTGGCGTCCATCAATCCGAGACGTTGTTTGAAACCTGCCATAAAAAAAAGGGCGGTGTTACCCGCCCGTATTTGGATTAGAGTCCCTGCTTATTCAGGTTACTATTCTTTCTACTGTAGAGGAAATACACGGTAACACCTATTGCTCCCCAAACGAGGAAAGCCAACCAGGTTTCAGGACGAACAAACGCCATAAGGAATACGTTGAATGCGACACCGAGTGTTCCAACAACATACACTGCAGGCGTACGGTATGGACGTTCGAGCTCAGGTTTCTTGTAACGCAAAATCATTACCGCAACGCACACCATTCCGAAAGCGAGCAATGTACCCATACTGCACATTTCAGAAACGCGACTGATAGGCGTAAGTGCCGCCACCACTGAAATAATTCCACCAACAAGGATTGTACTTCTGAAAGGTGTTTTAAATCTATCGTGCAATTTTCCGAACAAGTTGAACGGCAACAAACCATCTTTCGCCATACCAAGGAAAATACGAGTTTGCCCCAGCATCATCACAAGCATTACAGAAGTAAGACCTGCAGTAGCAGCGATAGTGATCAGGAACACGGCCCAATTCAAGCCTACTCCATCGAATGCAGAAGCAACAGGTGCAGCAAGATCCAGTTTATCATAGTGAACCATTCCTGTCAACACCAATGACACGAGGATATACAATACAGTACAGATGATCAAGGAAGCAACAATTGCAAAAGGAACATCTTTCTTCGGGTTGATCGCCTCACCCGCTTGAGTTGATACAGCATCGAAACCAATGTAAGCGAAGAATACGATTGTAGCCGCCGTTAACACACCACCAAATCCGAACGTAACGTGATCTTGACCATTTACAATTGAATGAACTTCATCAGGAATGAATGGTGTCCAGTTTGTCGTGTCTACATAGAAAGCACCCGCAATGATAACGAAGAGGACAACTGCAATTTTGATAATTACGATAACATTGTTTGTGCTAGCCGCTTCCTTGATTCCTTTTACAAGAATTGCAGTAACGAGCCATGTAATCAAAAACGCAGGAAGGTTGAATGCGAAAGCTGGAGCAGCCTGACCAAGATCTGCATACTTTGAAGTAGCAGTGGTCATATCGTTGCACAACCAGATTGGGAAATCGATATGAAACAAGTGTAGTAGTTTTACGAAGTATCCACTCCACGCAACAGCTACAGTAGTAGCACCCATCATGTATTCAAGAATCAAGTTCCAGCCAATGAACCAAGCGAAAAATTCACCTACAGTTCCGTATGCATAAGAATACGCTGATCCTTCCACAGGCAATACCGAAGCGAATTCAGCATAGCACAAGGAAGCGAATAGACATCCGATACCCGCAATAACAAAAGACAAGGCGAGTGCTGGTCCTGCAAAATCATGTGCCGCAATACCCGTGAGGGTGAAAATACCACCACCAATGATTGCACCGATTCCGAGTGAAGTGAGTCCCCAACGGGTGAGAACACGCTTCAGATCACTCTTCTTCATTTCTGCTTCGAATGCAGAAACGGGTTTTACTCTCCAAATTGACATAGCGCTTAAGTTGATTATGTTCCAAATATAACAAGAACCATTAAACGGCAAATGCGTATTTTTAAGACTTCATATGGTTCTTATCCTTGTATTTGTAATTGGTTATCTAGCAATAACCCTTGAACACCCCCTAAAGCTAAACAAAGCCGCTACCGCTTTGCTTACGGGAGTGATTTGTTGGTCCTTCTATGCATTTTACGGAAATAGCGTATCGGTAGGCACTGAACTCGCACAACACACGAGTGAAATTGCGGGTATCTTATTTTTTCTTTTGGGCGCGATGACCATTGTAGAGCTCATTGACGCTCATGATGGATTTGACATTATCACCTCCCGTATATCAACAGTTTCAAGGCGGAAGCTCTTAATGATTGTTGGAATAGCCGCATTTCTGCTATCCGCTTTACTAGACAATCTTACTACGGCGATAGTGATGATGTCTCTTGTACGCAAATTGGTGAGTGACGAAAAAGATAGATGGTATTACGGAGGCCTAATTATCATCGCAGCAAACGCAGGAGGAGCGTGGTCGCCCATTGGAGATGTCACCACCACAATGCTTTGGGTAGGAGGACAAATTACCAGTGCTAATATTATAGCGAAGCTTATTCTTCCTTCATTGGTTAGTCTTACCATTCCGCTTTTGATAATGGCAAGAACACTGAAAGGTAATTTCACTCGACCCATTCAAGAGAATCAGTTGGAAACAAATAATCGCACTTCCACCTTTGAAAAGAATACAGTTTTTTTCACTGGAATAGGAGTGCTAATTATGGTTCCTATTTTCAAAAGCGTTACACATCTTCCTCCATTCATGGGCATACTTTTTGGTCTTGGCATATTGTGGTTGGTTACGGAAATCGTTCACAAATCAAAAAATGATGAGCACAAAAGTTCGCTTTCTGTAGCTGGCGCATTGCAACGCGTAGACACACCCAGTGTACTTTTCTTCCTCGGAATATTACTTGCCATTGCAGCACTCGATTCGGCAGGATATCTTCATTCATTATCGGTGTGGATGGACGCACAATTCAAGAACGTAACCGTGATTACCATGCTCATTGGGTTAGCTTCAGCGGTAGTAGATAACGTGCCACTTGTAGCTGCATCGCAAGGCATGTACACGCTCGACGCATTTCCAACTGACCACTACTTCTGGGAATTCCTTGCGTATTGTGCGGGAACGGGAGGAAGCATTCTCATCATAGGTTCAGCTGCTGGAGTTGCCGTGATGGGAATTGAAAAAATTAGTTTTCTCTGGTATCTCAGAAGAATATCCATTCCAGCCTTGTTAGGTTATTTCGGAGGTGCAATTGTTTATGCATTAATGTTTTCGGCAACATGAAAACACAGCTCAGTGCGCAACAATATATTGAGCGTATCGAAATTCTATTTCGCAAAAATGGGAATCCGAAACGTGCTGAAGGAGCAGCGGCGTACATGCGTAATCAATTTTACTTTTTTGGCATCAGTACTCCCGACCGCAGAGCATTGCAAAAAGAATTTCATTCGAAGTACAGTCTGCCTCCTATTGAGCAATTGGATTACATTGTGCACGCTTTGTGGAACAAACCGCAGCGAGAGTTGCATTATTTTGCACTTGAACTGATTCATCAATACAGAAAGCAATTTAAGGCAGAACATCTTCCATTATTCGAGTACCTCATTACAACAAACAGTTGGTGGGATACAGTCGACGTTGTTGCGCCCAAACTGGCTGGTGCCTTATTTATTGCAAATTCGAAACTCGCCGAAAAAACTGCCCTGCGCTGGATGAGAAGTGATAACATGTGGCTGAACAGAGCGGCTTTGATTTGTCAGCTAAACTTCAAAGAAAAAACCAATTCGGAATTACTCTTTCGGCTTATTCGGCAATTAAGTAATCATCCTGACTTTTTTATCAGGAAAGCCATCGGATGGTCGCTTCGGCAATACGCCAGAACGAATCCGAAAGCGGTAAAACTTTTTCTAAAAGATAACGCCTCCATTCTATCGCCTTTAAGTCTGAAAGAAGCAGGTAAGAATCTATGAGCAAAATCACCGACCAAAAGTGATTACGAATTTCAATACTGCTTGCCTGTGATTATCTTTACGACGTGAGTAATTCGAAACTATTACGGAAAGTCCTAAGTCCGGTGTTGCTGCTAATTGGGGTAGTAACAATCGGCACAGTTGGATTCTTAGTATTGGATTCACGGTACACGTTTTCCGACGCGTTGTACATGACGATCACCACTATTGGTACTGTTGGCTTCCGGGAAGTCTATGAGCCAACAGTTCCGATGCAATATTTCATCATCTTTCTGATCGTTACAGGTTTCGGTACATTTGCGTACGCGTTAACTACAATTACCTCCTACTTGCTCAGTGATGAATTCAGACAAAACTACAGAACCAGTACAATCATGAACGCAATCAACAATCTCAACGGACATATTATCATTTGCGGATTCGGTCGCAACGGCAAACAGGCTGCTCATGTATTGAAGAACCACAACAAGCGCTTTGTGGTGATAGAGCAGAAAAAAGATCTTACCGAATCGTTGACACATCAATATTCTGATTTGGTCTTGTTGGGTGATGCAACGCAAGATGAAGTACTTGAGAAAGCAGGAATTTCTCGCGCTTCTGCAATCATTACTACCTTACCAATGGATGCCGACAACCTGTTCATCGTACTTACCGCACGTTCATTGAATCCGAATCTCACTATTATTTCAAGAGCTTCTGACGACAATTCAGACAAGAAGTTGAAGAAAGCAGGCGCTGATAATGTAATCATGCCAGACAAGATTGGTGGTGCACACATGGCCTCGTTAGTTTTAAAGCCCGATGTAATTGAATTTGTCGATCACATTACTGGCCAAGGTGGTCCAGACATCAATTTGGAAGAAATAACTTTCGAAAATCTTCCAGAACATTTGCGCAATAAAACGATCCGTGATTTGGAGATTCGAAATAAGTCCGGCGCTAACATTGTAGGATTCAAAACAGCGAAAGGAGAATTCGTTATTAATCCAAGTGCCGATACGCAACTAATCCCGGAAGGTAAGTTGTTTGTCTTGGGTACACCCGACCAAATCTCTGCATTGAAATCATTGCTTCAGTAAAGCACTCACATGAAAACAATTCTCATTACAGGTAGCAATGGTCTCTTGGGTCAGAAGTTGATTTACGCGTTGTTAGAACGCAATCACAAAGGTGCAGAATGGAATATCATTGCCACCGCGCGTGGAGAAAATCGACTCAAAGTACGAGACGGTTATACGTATCATTCGCTGGACATTACTCAACCCAATGAAATTCGCGCTGTATTTTCTGAAGTTAAGCCTGACGTTGTGATCAACACAGCAGCAATGACCAATGTAGATATTTGTGAGAGCAAAAGAGAAGAAGCGCAATTACTCAATGCGACTTCAGTAAAATACATGACAGACGTTCTTGATGATCTGCGAGACAATGATCCGATCATCAATACCCACTTCATTCACCTTTCTACTGATTTTATTTTTGACGGCACAAGTGGCCCTTACCGTGAAGACGATCTTCCGAATCCACTTTCGCATTACGCTGCAACCAAATTGGAAGGAGAAGAAATCACCAAAGCTTCCCGTGCACGTTGGTCAATTATCCGCACGATAATTGTGTATGGAATTGCTGATGATATGAGCAGATCGAATCTGGTTCTTTGGGCGAAAGGCGCTTTAGAAAAAGGTCAGAAGATAAATGTGGTTGATGATCAATTCCGATCACCAACATTAGCAGAAGATTTGGCGGAGGGTTGCATACTTTGTGCTGAGCAAGGCGCAGAAGGAATTTTCAATATCAGCGGAGAAACTACGTACAGCGTTCTGGATTTGGTTTACAAAGTAGCAGACTTCTGGAAGTTGGATAAATCATTGATCAATGCGGTAAAATCAGAGACGATCAATCAACCAGCCAAAAGACCACCCCGCACAGGCTTTATTATTGATAAAGCGAAAAAAACGCTGGGTTACACGCCACGCACATTTGAAGAAGGGCTGGCAGTATTGGATCAGCAGTTAGGTTCCAGAAACTAAATTCCAGCCGCCGTTAACAACTGATTCATCTCTTGTTGCATTCGCACTGCTTCTTCACGTGCTTTCTCCGCAAAATCTTCTCCGCTGGAAGCATAAAGAATACTGCGAGATGCATTTACCAATAGACCGCAATCTTTATTCATTCCATACTTCGCAACATCAGCAAGACTTCCACCTTGCGCGCCAACACCAGGAACAAGAAGAAAGTTATCTGGTGCGAGCGATCTGATGTTCGCTAAGCTTTCTGCTTTGGTAGCGCCTACTACAAACATTAATTGCTCAGGCGTTCCCCATGTCATGCATTTACGCAGGACGTTCTCGTATAATTTCTCTCCCGAAGACGATTCGATAAATTGAAAATCAGCAGCGCCTTCGTTAGAAGTAAGCGCAAGCACAATCACCCACTTGTTTTCGAATTGCAAGAAAGGCTTAACAGAATCACTTCCCATGTATGGAGCAACAGTTACCGAATGAAATCCGTAGTGTTCGAAAAAAGACTTCGCATACATAGCAGAAGTATTTCCGATATCTCCGCGTTTCGCATCTGCGATTGTGAAAATATTTCCCGGAATAACGTTCAATGTCTTCTGCATACTCAATAAGCCCATGACTCCTGCCGCTTCGTAAAATGCAAGATTCGGCTTATAAGCAACACACAAATCATGTGTTGCTTCTATGATTCGTTTATTGAACTCATAGATCGGATCTTCGTGATCTAAAAGAAACTTTGGAATCTTGTTGATGTCTGTATCCAGACCGATGCAAAGGAACGAACGCTTGGTTCGAATTTGGTGAATGAGTTGCGATCTATTCATGGTTTGAATAATTCGATATACGAAATATTAAATTCCAGCTCCGTCTTTCAGACGTTCCGCATTCTCGGCTACATGCAAAGCATCTATCATGCTTTGAATATCTCCATCCATAAATGCAGGTAAATTGTGTTGCGTTAACCCGATACGGTGATCGGTAACACGACTTTGCGGGTAATTGTACGTTCTGATTTTCGCTGAACGATCTCCTGTTGCGACGATCGTTTTACGACGAGAAGCTTCCTTCTCATTCTTCTTATTCAATTCGATCTCGTACAATTTCGTACGAAGTGTTTGCATCGCGCGTTCACGGTTACCATGTTGAGAACGTTCAACCTGACAAGTAATTTGAATTCCGGATGGTTTGTGGAATAACATAACCTTGGTTTCAACCTTGTTTACGTTCTGTCCTCCTGCACCTCCCGATCGTGCTGTAGTAATTTCGATATCCGCCGGATTAATTACAACGTCCACTTCATCCGCTTCAGGCATTACCACAACAGTAGCTGCTGAAGTGTGAACACGGCCTTGTGTTTCAGTATCGGGAACACGTTGTACACGATGTACGCCCGACTCATATTTCAGAGTCCCGTATGCATCGTCACCAATAATATTCATGGACACTTCTTTGTATCCGCCCATCGTTCCTTCACTTACATCTAACACTTCCACTTTGAATCCGTGCAGTTCACAATAACGTGTGTACATGCGCCACAAATCGCCCGCGAAAATTGCTGCTTCATCTCCTCCTGTGCCCGAACGTATTTCAAGAACAGCATTGCGTGAATCTTCCGGATCTTTCGGCACGAGAAGATTTTTGATTTTGTCTTCAAGTTCCAACTGTTTCGGTTCCAACTCGAGCAATTCAACCTTGGCCATATCCAGAAAATCCTGATCCTTCTCCACTGCAAGCACATTTTTTGCAGAGGCTATATTTCCGATTACATTTCTGTATTCGTGATATGCTTCAACAATGCGTCCAAGATCTTTATACTCTTTGTTCATCTGTGCAAACTTCTTCATGTCGGTCATTGCTGACGGATCTGAGAGTTGCAACTCAACGTCTTTCCAACGGTTTTCTATTGCGGCTAATTTATCGAGCATTTTTCTCTATTCTTTGTCACTTAATATTCTGAAATGGTATGCGAATCACACAAAGTAATCATTCAACTTCGCTAATATTCAAAAGTGCCGAATTCACTTTTTATCGTCAGTTTTTTGTTTGGTGCAGATTCAACTTTTCCGACAATCTTCGCATCAATACCAAACGATTTCGAAATTGAAATTATTTGCTCAGCGATCTCTTGCTGGACATACAACTCCATGCGATGTCCCATGTTAAATACCTTGTACATCTCTTTCCATTCCGTTCCGCTTTGCTCTTGAATCAATTTGAAAAGTGGAGGAACATCAAACAGGTTGTCTTTTATTACATGAACATTATTTACAAAGTGTAGAACTTTCGTTTGCGCTCCACCGCTGCAATGCACCATACCATGGATTTGGCCTTTATGCTTGCGGAGAATCTCTGTAATAACAGGAGCGTATGTTCTGGTTGGAGAAAGCACCAATTTACCTGCTGTAACGGTCTTGCCTCCACCGATATCTATTGGCTGAAGCAAATCAATTTTCCCACTGTAAACTAATTCATCAGGCACTGATTGATCAAAGCTCTCCGGATATTTTGACGCGAGTGATTTGTTGAAAACATCGTGACGGGCAGAAGTCAATCCATTGCTTCCCATTCCTCCATTATATTCCGTTTCGTATGTTGATTGGCCGTAAGAGGCGAGTCCAACGATAACATCTCCCGGAGCAATGTTGCTATTGCTGATTACGTCACTGCGTTTCATTCGCGCTACAACAGTTGAATCCACAATAATTGTTCGCACCAAATCACCTACATCTGCTGTTTCTCCTCCTGTACTTTGAATACCAACTCCAAGTTTGCGCATGTCAGCGAGTACTTCTTCTGTACCACTGATGATTGCAGAAATCACTTCTCCCGGAATGAGATTCTTATTGCGACCGATTGTTGATGACAACAGAATATTGTCTACTGCTCCAACACAAAGTAAATCGTCCGTGTTCATTACCACAGCGTCTTGAGCAATTCCTTTCCAGACACCTAAATCTCCAGTCTCTTTCCAGTACATGTACGCCAATGACGATTTAGTTCCAGCACCATCAGCGTGCATCACCAAACAGTAATTCTCATCACCCGTTAGATGATCAGGAATAATCTTGCAGAATGCTTGCGGGAAAAGACCTTTATCAATGTTCTTAATCGCGTTATGTACATCTTCTTTGGAGGCCGAAACACCACGCTGATTATATCTGGAATCGCTCATTACTCTGGACTGAATTCGTATTTAGAAAGAATCCCGCCTCTAACGTGTAGAGACGGGATTCAAAATTAATGCTTTTAAGCGTACTGACTAGAACATATCAGGGCGAAGGCCTTGTTGATCGTTATCAGCAGGTCCTTGCTTTGGCTTCGCTGCCGGTTTAGGTGCAGGTTTAGGAGCTGGTGCAGGTGTAGGAGCAGGAGCTGGTGTTTCTTTAGGAGCAATTGGCTCTTGTTCAACATCAGCACCAGTAGTATCACCGAAATCATCGAATGCACCTGTCAATACTTTAGGGCGAACGATCTTACGCTGATTCTGATCCTTTGGAGCTTTAGGGTCTACATAATCCCAGCTTACTACGCGGAATGCAGTACGACGATTCAACTGGTGCAGAGATTCCTGCTCCTGTTTTGTCTTCTTACCCATGATATACTTCTCAGTAAGAACTGTTCCATCAGCCATTCTCAAAGGACGTGACTCACCGTAACCTTTAGAAAGAAGACGCTCTTTGGCAATTCCTTTTTCATTCACAAGGTAATCAACGCAAGCCTGAGCACGTGCAGCAGCCAGTTTCTCGTTTGACGCGTCAGATCCGCGGCTATCCGTGTGAGATCCGATTTCGATGATTGCTGTTGGGTTATCCAACAAAGTCTGGTAAAGGAAGTTCAATGAATCTTTTGACTCTGGACGAAGTGTCGCTTTTCCTAAATCGTACAATACTGCAGGGAAACGAATTTCGAATTCAGCAGGAACCAAGCAGAAATCCAAGGTCCAGTTCTTAGAAACCATTTCACCAACTGTAGTTACTTTTCCTTTGTCTTTATCAGGAAGGTTCAGGTAAGATTCTGCTTTCGGGCTGTGACCTTTATCACCGTAAACAGTCAATACGTAAGAAACTTCAGGATACAAATCGAAGTGGTATTTACCATCTTTTCCTGTTGTATCTTCTACAGCAGAACCGTCAGAACCAACCATACGAACCACAGCAGTTTCAACTACTGTAGAAGCACCGTACTTACAATCTGAGATAGTACCATCCAATTTGAAAACCAGTGGTGGAAGGTAGAATGACCAAATGTCATCAGCACCTTTTGTTCCTTCACGGTTAGAAGTCAAATAGCCTTTTTCTTTCTTACCATCGAATACGATACCGAAATCGTCACCAGAAGAGTTCATTGGAGACTGAAGGTTCTCGGGAGCACCCCATTTCCAACCGTCAGCCGATTTTTTAGCTTTGAAGAGGTCAAGACCACCCATTCCAAGCAAACCATCTGAAGAGTAATACAGGTCACCATCTTCGCTGATGTAAGGGAAACCTTCTCGACCATTGGTATTGATTGCCGCACCAAGGTTAGTAGGCTTGCCCCACTTCTTAGATTTCTTATCATAAGTAGACATCCAAAGGTCAGACTTCACTCCACCCATAACACCAGTCATGTCTGAAGAGAACACCATTACCTGATCATCCGCACTTACGGTTGGGTGACGGAAGTTGAAGCTATCAAGAACTGCAGCATCCAAACCGAAGTCAATTACTTCTGGCGTTCCCCATGCATTTCCTTTTTTAGGAGCCATGTAGATTTTGCAGGTTACCCATTTCTTTTTCGCTTGCTCACAACGCGTAAAGTAGATTTTGTCTGCTTTCTTCGTTACGCAAGATGCACCTTCGTTGCTAGTCGCACTGTTCACTTCACCTTGAATAGTTGAAGGCGTGCTCCACTTTCCGTTCTTATCCACTTTAGTAGTGAAAAGGTCAGAGTACATTGTTCCAGAAATAGGGTCGATTTTGCTTCCTGTTTGACCTTCACGCTTAGACGTAAAAACCAATTCAGTGTGCTTTTTGTCGCCGTATGTTGGAGAGAAATCGTAGTCTTTGCTGTTGATCAGCGCCATGTTCTCAACTACCCAACGAGTTGGATTGTCTTTCCATTTTTGCGCCAATTCGCTTGACTTAATTCCGTTTTCACCTGCAGGATCAGAAGGCACAAGTTTTTGGTAATCCTGGAATGCAGTGATTGCCTCATTGTACTTCTGATTGATTTTTTTCGCTTCTGCGTAGTACAGATACATCAGGTCGTTGGTGTGCTTCGCTTTGATTGCTTTGCCATACCATGTTTCTGCCTGCTTCCAATCATTCATCTTGCGATAGCACTCAGCAATCTGATACGTGATGCGGGCTTTTTCCTGCTTGTTCTTGATTTTGGACATACCTTTTTTGTAGAGCTCAACAGAATTGTAGTACTGTTCGCCTTCAAAAGCGCGGTCCGCATCTTTAATGTAGTTCTTCTGTGCAAATGCGTTAACCGTAAATGCCAGAATGAAAACCACTACAACAGATAGTACCTTAGTTAGTTTCATAGGTTAAAAAGGATTGTGTTCTTGGTTTGTCTAGGGTGCTAAGATAATTAAATTGTGAAAAAAGCGAAATAAGAATCCTTTAATAATGAGGAAATTCCGCGGTTTTCTCGTTCTGTATAACGGAACACCCTCAAAAAGGTACAAACCCGAGACCCTCGAGGCTGTAACACACTGACAATCAGATTTTTTATTCCTTATCCTTGGCTTCTTCACCGATCAGCTCGCCACCATCCCAAATTGAATCACTTGCATCAAAGTATCCCTTTTTAACAATTACCGGCTTCGCCCTCTGAAATTCAATCGACTGTCCCTTAGGATGATAGTCGTAGCTGACCACGCGAAACACCGTTCTCCGGTTCAGTGCATGGTAAAAGTCCTGTTTTTCTCTTGGCTGCTCGCTAATATACTTTTCGGTCAACGGAATTGTACCATTCCATCGAAATGGCTGACTCTCTCCGTAACCTTTCGCCACAATGCGTTCGCGAGGAATTCCTTTTTCGCTGACAAGATAATTTACACATGACTGAGCGCGACGTTGTGATAAATCACGATTGTAGTTTGCAGAACCGCGGCAATCCGTATGCGAACCAAGCTCGATGATCATCGTTGGATTATCAATGAGCAAACGATATAGAAAATTGAGCGAGTCTTTTGATCCATCGGTGAGTTGATCGCTGTCATACGCATACAACACTGCTGGAAATTTGATTTCAATAGGATCAACAGGTGGAATTGTGCATCGAACTGTTTCAATGCATGGGCAAGTTACTGGAGCCATCACCGTAATTTTTTCAGTTTCCGGGAGATTAAAATATGCGTCAGCTTTAGAACTGAATGCGTGCTGTCCCTCAACAGTGATAGTATAACTTGTATTCTCCTTCGCTTTGAAACCATAGTAGCCTGAAGAATCACTTAGCAAATCAAATCGACTGCCATCCGTTCCGGCAATATGTACGAGCGCATTCTCTACAGGCACATTGTACTTTCCATCCGTGATTGTTCCATCAATTCTCATTGGACAAACGGCAGGATCAATTGCAAATGACCATATATCATCGCCGCCTTTTGTTCCTTCTCTCGATGAAGTAAGATATCCGCTGCGCTTGTTCGGTGAAAATATTATTCCGAAATCGTCAGCAGAAGAATTCAACGGATACTTAAGATTTTCTATACTGCTCCACTTCCACTCATTTGCACTTGTGCGTGTTGCAGAGAAAATATCAAGTCCACCCATTCCTGGATGTCCGTCCGAAGCGAAATACAACATTCCATCATCATGGATGTAGGGAAATGCTTCCTTCCCATTCGTGTTAATTTCATTACCCAATCGAGATGGTTTACTCCACGATTTTGACTTCGCATTCCAGAGCGACATCCACAAATCAGAACCACGACTTCCAGTCATATCAGAAGAGAATACCATGACTTGCCCATCTGCACTGATTGCAGGGTGACGAAAATTGAAGCTGTCGAGCGTGGTAGCATCGAGTCCGAAGTCAACTAATTTGGCTTGATTCCATCCTGTTCCAGATTTTTCTGCTGAAAATATTTTGCAGGTAACCGAAGTCTTTTTCACTTGACCACAGCGTGTGAAGTACATTCTATTTCCATTCTTAGTAATTACTGGAGAACCTTCATTTGCATCGTTGGAATTTACATCTCCCACTACAGTTGATGGAACACTCCAACTTCCGGTTTTACTTTGCTTGGCTTCAAATACATCGCAATATAAATTGCCTGAAATAGGATCAATGTGCGATCCGCTCTGCCCCGGACGTTTTGAAGACACGAAAATTGCCTTGTGTTTTTTATCAGACCATGCAGGAGAAAAATCGTGGTCGCGCGTATTCAATTCACTTTCGTTTTTTATGATCCAAGGAGATTCGCAAGAAGATTTTTCCTGCATCCATTTCACAGACAACTCGCAAGATTGAATTCCCAATTTCCCTGCTGGATCGTTGGGAACACGTCTTTGATATTCTTCATAGTCGGACAGCGCCCCAACATAATCACCTTTATATCTTCGTGCATCAGCTCGGCGTAGATACACTAAGTCATTTTCGTACCCAGCTCTAATTGCTTTGTCGTAGCAGCGCAATGCTTCATTCCACTCTGTTAATATTCTAAAGCATTCGCCTTTCTGATAATAGATATATGCCTTGTCGTTTTTGTTTGGCTTCTTACCCAATGCTTTATCATATTGCGTAAGTGCGGCGTGATAATTTCCCAATTCGCGCTCACGTTCTGCGTCGCGCAAAGGAGTGTTGAATGACATTATTCCCAACGGGACAATGACGATCAGTAATAAGATCAATAAACGTTTCATATGCGTTCGTTTTTAGGTTACGGAAAATCTCCCGTTGAATAATTACGAACACAAGCGCTTGTGTTTCTGTTTGCTGATAGTATAACAAACAGGAAACCATTAGATACAAATTGAAGCGTAGTTTTTTTTGAAAGGCTGAAAGAAAACAGCCTCCTAAAAAATCTCAGGAGGCTGTTGTTTGAATTTATTTGGTGAAGAGAATCTCTCTGTACTTAGGGAAAGGCCATGCATCATCTGCAACAAGCATTTCCAGTTTGTCGACATGTTCGCGGATTGATTCAAAGTAAGGAATCACTTTGTTGCAATACGCATACGCGCGTTTCTGCATATCGTCGATGTTATTCGCTTTCTTGCGCTCTTCAATCATGTCGTCTGTCTTGTGCTTGATCCCAGCAACATGCGCCGAAATTTCGCTGATCATTTCAAGTTGGATTGCAGCAGCCTTCTTATACTCCGAAGCACCCAACACGTCCTTAAGACCTTGCACGTTATTGATGAGCATGTTTTGATATTGCAACGCAACAGGAATAATATTGTTAGTTGCAAGATCACCTAAAACACGTGCTTCAATCTGAATTTTCTTGACGTAAGTTTCTAGGTAAATCTCGTAACGTGCGTGCTGCTCTCTTTCAGAAAGTACATTGTGACGCTCGAACAATTTCACAAAACGCTTATCGTGCCAAGCTTCCAATGCTTCTGGTGTAGTCTTGAAATTATTCAATCCACGCTTCTTGGCTTCTTTCACCCACTCATCGCCGTAACCGTTTCCTTCAAAACGAATGCGTTTCGTTTCGGTGATATACCCAGCAAGAATTTGGAAAATAGCGTCGTCTTTATCTTTTCCTTTTGCTACCAATGTATCTACTTCGCTTTTGAAGTTGATCAACTGATCGGTCATGATTGTATTCAATACAGTCATAGCGCCGGAACAGTTTGCTGAAGAACCAACCGCGCGGAATTCGAATTTATTTCCGGTGAACGCAAAAGGAGATGTACGGTTACGATCGGTGTTATCAAGTAAGATGTCAGGAATTTTACCGATGCTCAACTTCAAAGCTGTGCGCTCATCAGTCGACATTTTACCTTTTGCTTTTTTCTCGACTTCATCCAACACGGCAGAAAGTTGAGACCCAAGGAAGACCGACATGATAGCAGGAGGTGCTTCGTTTGCTCCGAGGCGGTGATCATTGCCTGCAGATGCAATTGTTGCACGCAGCAAATCTGCGTTATCGTGAAATGCTTTTACAGTGTTAATAAAGAACGTCAAGAACTGCATGTTGGTCTTCGGCGTTTTGCCTGGCGACAACAAATTCTTTCCTGTATTGGTTGCAAGTGACCAGTTGTTGTGTTTACCGGAACCGTTAACACCGGCAAATGGTTTCTCGTGCAACAACACACGGAAATTGTGGCGACGACCGATCTTCGCCATAAGATCCATCAGCAGTTGATTATGATCAACTGCAATGTTGATTTCTTCATATACAGGAGCGCACTCAAACTGGTTTGGAGCAACCTCATTGTGACGCGTCTTGATCGGAATACCGAGTTTGTGTGATTCGATTTCCAACTCGCGCATGAATGATGTTACGCGATCCGGAATTGATCCGAAATAGTGGTCCTCCAACTGCTGACCTTTGGCAGGTGCTGCACCAAACAATGAACGACCGGTAATTGAAAGATCTGGACGCGCGTTGTACAACGATTCATCAACGAGAAAATACTCCTGTTCCCAACCGAGTGTTGCAATTACCTTAGTAACGTTCTTGTCGAAGTACTGACAAACATCTACTGCCGCCTTGTCAAGAGCAGTAAGAGCTTTCAGCAATGGTGTTTTGAAGTCAAGTGCTTCACCAGTGTATGAAACAAAGATTGTTGGGATACAAAGTGTATCACCAATAACAAATGCTGGAGAAGAAGGATCCCAAGCAGTATATCCGCGCGCTTCGAACGTATTGCGAATACCGCCGTTCGGGAAACTGGAAGCATCCGGTTCTTGTTGTACCAATTGGCTACCTCCGAAACGTTCGATAGCACGACCACCTTCTACTGGTTCGAAAAAGGCATCGTGTTTCTCAGCAGTAGCACCAGTAAGCGGTTGGAACCAGTGTGTATAGTGCCCTGCACCTTTCGATACCGCCCAAGATTTCATTCCAGCGGCTACTTCTTCCGCCATTTTTCGATCGATACGTGTGCCTGATTCCATTGCGTCTTTTACGCTGTTATAAGCGCCTTCAGAAAGGAACTGACGCATTGCATCAAGTCCAAAAACATTCTCCCCGAAGTAAGCAGCAACTCCACCTTCAGGAGTTGGAATAGTTAATGGCAGTCGGTTCATCGAATCTTCGATGGCCTTAAAACGAATTCTTGACATGGCTGGCTGTTTTTTTGAGTTTCGGGGCAAAGGTATCCGAAAAACAGAGGTTTCATTTCAAAAAAAGCTAACATTTTATGAAACACCCCCTGTTTTTAGGGGGTCTATCGAAAAATATTGCCTTTTAGGGGGATTGACCCTTGTTTTTTTGGGCTGCCAAGTGAAATTTGGCCGAAATAATCGAAGTGTGCTACGCAAGCGCCTCAACATTTTCCCAAAAAATCACGAAGAAGTAAATGTAAAAAAAGACCTAGCCTTCTCTTTTCAAGGACTCATCAGGAGTAAGCGGATTGTTTTCTTCCGCTTTGGGCTCTTCAGCGATCGGCTCAGTTTCCTCCAAACTGGCTCCTTCCATAATGCGCTTCTGAAGGTTCTCAGCACCTTCCTTCAAATCATCTAGAGCACCTGCAGCGTTAATGTCTCGCTGAATTTCCGCAGCGCTACTCTGAATTTCTTTTTGAAGTTCCGTGGTAGCACTCTTCATTTGATTCATTCCACGACTAAACGATCGCACCATTTCAGGAAGCTTGTCTGTACCGAAGAACATCACTATGCAAAGCACAATGAGGAACATTTCACCGGAACCCAGATTAAGAAACAGCGGATGAATCATTGTGTGCTCAATTGAGATACAAAGTTATGGAATTATCAGTGGCGCAAAATAAAAGCGACCTCGTCATTTGCATGACGAGGTCGCTTTTGTGTTAAAAATCGTAATTACGCTGTTGCCTTGTTCTTTTTATCGAAGTCAACAACAATCGGAGTAGCGATACACAATGAAGAGTAAGTACCGATAACGATACCGATCAAGAGTGCAAACGAGAATCCGCGGATCGTTTCACCACCGAAAATAAAGATGGCAAGAAGTACGAAGAATGTAATCATCGATGTATTGATGGTACGAGACAATGTGCTGTTCAATGCATAGTTGATTGTAGCTGTATTGTCGCCAGAAGCCTCTTTCGCTTTACCAGCAAGGAACTCACGAATTCTATCGAATACAACGACAGTGTCTGTCATCGAGTAACCCATTACGGTCAGAATCGCAGCTACGAAGTGCTGATCGAGTTCAAGTGGGAAAGGAAGGATACCGTCGAAGATTGCATAGAACGAGAATACGATGAGAACGTCATGCACAAGTGCCGCAACCGCACCCAAACCGAACTGCCATTTGCGGAATCGGAATAAGATGTAGAAGAACATAAGGACGCAAGACACTACAATTACTACAAATGATTTCGCAAGGACTTCATTCGCAATCGTAGGCCCAACTTTCACTGAGCTCATGATTTCGTATGACGTTCCTTTCGCAGCTGCAGTAACGCCTGCATTCAGTTTTGCCAATACATCAGCGTCTGCTTCCGGGGACACTTCGATTGAACGGAAGTTAGTTGTAATCTTCAGCTGTTCGTCGCCACCCGCTGTTTTCACAACTGGAGCAATGCCGAAAGTTTTACCGAGCTCAGTACGCACTGACTCACGGTCAACAGCGTTATCGAAACGCACTGTATACGTACGACCACCGCTGAAGTCAACACCAAGTGTGAATCCACCATTCTTGATGTAGAACACAACACCCAATGCGATGATTGCAGAAGAAAGGATATAGAACAACTTACGTTTTCCTACGAAGTTGATTTTCTTATCGCGCAACACATTTTCTGTTGCAGCAACAGAGAACGCAATTTTCTGTTCTTTCTTCAACATCCAGTCGAATACGAGACGCGTGATGAAAATTGCACAGAACATTGAGCTGATGATACCGATGATCAATGTTGTAGCGAAACCTTGAACTGGACCAGTACCGAAAGAGTACAGAATAATACCCAGGATCAAAGTAGTTAAGTTAGAATCAAGAATTGAAGACATCGCATGCTTGTAACCATCCGCGATAGCGTTATTCAAGTTTTTGCCTTCACGCAATTCTTCACGAATACGTTCGAAGATCAGGATGTTCGCATCCACCGAAAGTGCAATGGTCAACACTACACCAGCGATACCCGGAAGTGTGAGGACAGCGCCAAGAGAAGATAGAATTCCGAGTATGAAGAATACGTTGATGAAGAGTGCGATATCCGCAACAATACCTGCTTTGCTGTAATAGAAAGCCATGTAGATCAATACCACGATCAGCGCAACAATGAACGAAAGTAAACCAGCTTGAATTGCTTCCTGACCAAGTTCCGGACCAACAACGGTCTTCTCAACGATATTACATTTCGCAGGAAGTTTACCAGTGTTAAGGAGTTTCACAAGATCATCCGCTTCCTTGTTGGTGAAGTTTCCGGTGATTTGTGACTGACCGCCCGTAATTTCAGTGTTTACCGTAGGATACGAGTAAACGTTTCCATCAAGAACGATCGCGATTGATTTTCCGATGCTTTCCTTCGTAATACGCGCCCAATCACGTGAACCTTCAGCGTTCATTGTCATGGAAATTTCCGGACTTGCAGAACCGCTCATTTGGTTGAAGCTCTTACGAGCATCAGTTACCACATCACCTTCAAGAACCGGACCGCCACGACGATCTTCTTTAAGCGCCAGCATCCAAACATAAGGAGCTCCTTTGTCTGTATTCTCAGGCTTAGCAGTCCAAGCAAGGTGCAAGTCGGCAGGAAGAACAGAAGCAACTTCAGGGCGACGGAACATAGCGCCTACAGTTCCAGTATCTTTCACAAGAACACCGATAATCATAGGGCCTTTTCCGTTCGGGTTACCCGCAACAGCGTATTCACCGATAGGATTACGTTCAGCAGCTTTCCCAGCAGTGTCAGCCTTTGCAATTGAATCCAAAGCGCGAATTGCGCTATCCAATTTCACTTTTGCAGTAGCTTGAACAGCAGCAGAATCTTCTTTTGATTTTACTGTTGAGTAATCAGGAGCATATTTTGATGAATCAACACGAACTGTATCTTTCTTATAACCAAGAATTACTTTCAGCTTTTCGTTTGCTGCGTCAATTGCAGGTCCGATTTCAGCAATTTCGTAGGTCTGCCAGAATTCCAAGTTTGCAGAAGACTGAAGAATTTTAGAAACACGCTCTTCATCTTTTACACCTGGCAATTCTACCATGATACGATTAGTAGATTTCAAGTGCTGAATGTTTGGCTGAGCAACACCGAACTCGTTGATACGCGTTTCGATTACAAGCTTTGCACGTTCAACAGCATCATCAGACTCTTTACGCAAAGCCTTCTCAACTTCTTCGTCGCTGGAATTGAAAGTGATGTTCTGTTCTTTCAAACCTGTAGCGAATAGTGCAGAGAGTCTACCTGTTGGATTAACCTCTTTGTATGAACGAACGAACAAAGTGATGAAGTCTTCAGTTGAAGTTTCCTGTGCCTTTGCAGCTTTTTGCATTGCCTGAGTGAAATCAGGAGCAGTTTTATCACTACACAATGCAACAAGAATGTCAGGAGTAGAAACTTCCATTGTTACGTTCATCCCACCTTGCAAGTCAAGACCGAGACTCAACTCTTTGTCTTTACAATCTTCGTAAGTGTAGAGTTTCAGATAAATCTTGTTTCCAGCCAATGAATCATAAAGGAAAAAATGCTTGCGTTCAGCAAGAATTGAATCCATCAGAATTCCTTCTCTGGAAGGGTCACCATTGGCTTTCGCCTTAACCCAATCAACGATTTTCTGTTGTGCAGTATATTCTGTAGCGTACTGACTCGCTTTCTTTTCCCAGTTGCGTGTTACAAACGTAAACGATAAGTAAAACAAACAACTTAACGCCATTAGAATGGCGAAAATCCGAATAGCTCCTTTAATGTTTTGCATAGTATATTAACGTAGTCCACGGGAATTGCGCTCAAGCAGCTACACCTTCCCAAAATGGAGGCTGCAAATATATAAGAAAAACCTTAACCAGCAATCGGCGTATAAACACATGAAAACCCTTGATTTTAAGGTATATTTGCCTTCCCCGACTGCATTCTAATCCAATTCAAATGGTTCTGCACAGAAACTCATTTATTTGCTTGACATTTCTGATATTCAGCACATATATTGCTGATGCTCAAATTGCTACGGGATTTACGCGGACTGATAATGTGCCAGTTATAACAAGCGCCCAGCCCCTAACCATGGCCTGGGGCGGAGGTCTGAACCTATTGCAATACTCTCAAATCGACCTTAATCAGGATGGAATCAAAGATCTTTTTGTTTTCGATCGCTCAGGAAATAAGATCACCACATATGTTAATTCAGGCACACCAAATCAAGTTTCGTATGTTCTTGCCCCGCAATACATCTATGACTTCCCGGTTTTGCATGATTGGGCGTTGTTACGCGATTATAATTGTGATGGTCTGGAAGATATTTTCACCTGTACGGTTGCCGGTTTTTCTATCTACAAAAACATTTCTACGCTCGCGAATGGTTTACAATTTCAGTTGGTAGAAAATCTGGTGTACACAGACCGTTCACCAAACAGCAGTCACTTCATGGGTAATTTATATGTGAGCCAAATTGATTTGCCCGCCATTCGTGATGTTGATGGAGACAACGATTTGGACGTTTTAACTTTCAGCAACGGAGGTTCGCAAGTTGAATATCATCGCAACATGAGCATGGAACGCTATGGCGTATGTGACAGTATTGAATACGAAGTTGTGACCAATTGCTGGGGTGTTTTTAGTGAGAACGCTTCCAATGCAAGCATAGCACTAAATGCAGGTTGTCTACCAACACCTATTGCGGGTGATATTACGAACAGCACAGAACGTGGGTCGCGGCATACCGGATCGTGTCTTGAGTGTATTAATAGTGATGCCGATAATGATCCCGATTTACTCATTGGAGATCTAGGAAGTCAGTATGTTGTATTTCTTCATAACGCCGGAACAGCTGATTCCGGCTTGATCGATAGTTATGTTTCACAATACCCTGCCAATTCAGTGCCTGCCAACGCTTACATGTTCATGTGTCCAGCACATATAGATGTAAACAATGATGGTAAGCGAGATGTGTTGATTTCTCCTGCTGCACCTAATTCTTCTGAAAACAAAAGAAGTTCGTTCTATTATGAAAATACGGGCACCGATGATGCAGTAGTTTCTACGTATGTGCAGAATGATTTTCTTCAGGAAAACATGATTGATGTAGGAGAAGGATCTTATCCCGTGCTATTTGATTACGACAGTGACGGAGATAAAGATTTGCTAATAGGCAACAATGGATATTTCTCTACCACCGGTTTGGACACCTCGAAAATTGCACTGTATCGAAATGACGGAACCACGACTAACCCATCCTTTACATTTGTGCATGATGATTTCGCTGGAATCTTTGCCGGGAATAATGGCTTATACAATCTGGCACCAACGTTTGGAGACCTAGATGGTGATGGCGACAAAGACATGTTGATAGGAGACTTTAACGGCAAGTTGCATTATTTCAGAAAAGATGCAGGCAACGCAGAAAATTTTGTTCTTGCAGCCGGAAATTATCAAGGAATTGACGTTGGAGATTTTGCTACTCCACAGTTAATCGATGTTAATCGCGACAACAAAATAGATTTGCTGATTGGAGAACAAGATGGACGCGTGCGATATTATGAAAACACGGGAACAGCTTCAGCGCCAATCTTTACATTAATGACTTCAACATTTGGAGGCATAGATGTACGTCAACCCGGCTGGTACTCCGGCTACAGTGTTCCTTTAATGTTCGATGACAACGGCGCATATACATTGGTAGTTGGATCCGAACGTGGATGGTTATATCGTTACGACAACATAGAAGGGAATCTTGCCGGTAACTTTACGCTTTCTGATTCCATGTATGTAAGTTGGCGCGAAGGAGGCTTTTCAGCACCTGCGGTAGGAGATCTGAATAATGACGGACTATACGACATGATCATCGGAAACTACGCAGGAGGCGTATCTCTATTTATGGGAGATAGTAATGTGAGTACTTCTAACTTGACATGGAAAGATGAACCGGGAATTTCGATTTACCCAAATCCTGCTGCAACTAACTTCACCATACATTTTGATCCAAGTGTAAACCATCACACAACATATAGTCTGGTGGATATGAATGGGCGAGTAATCAAGACAGGAATTGTTCAGAACCAATACACCGTTGTATCGTGCGAAAACCTTTCCGATGGAATTTATTTATGCAGAATTGAAGAAAACGATGGCCGATCGACCAACAAAAAAATAATTATTACGCACCAATGAAATTTTCGCTAATAACAGCCTTCATACTTGCTGCTGTCGCCGGAATCAACGCGCAGAATAATCTTCAATTTCTGAGAAACGATACTATCCTTGTAACACAAGCAGGAGATACGCTGGACAATCCATGGGCAGGAGGATTAAACTTCTGTCAATATTCCTCCATCGATTTAAACCTGGACGGAAAGGATGATATTTTTGTTTTCGATCGGACAGGAGACCGTATTTCAACCTATCTGAATCTTGGCGGGCCCGGAGAAAGCAAATTCAAAAATGCGCCACAATTCGTAAATAATTTTCCCGTATTGCATGGGTGGGCCATTTTGCGTGATTACAATTGCGACGGCTTGGAAGACATCTTTACATTCGGCGCGGGACCGAACGGAGGAATAGATGTATATGAGAACACCTCTACACTTCAGAATGGATTGCAATTCCAACTCGCCAAGCATATTTTACGCGCTAACGTAACACCGAATTCTACAAACATCATTGATGACATTAAGGTTACCTCAGTAGACGTGCCTGCAATTCGCGATGTTGATCACGACGGTGATCTTGACATTCTTACATTTAACGTAGGCGGAACTACAGTGGAAATGTTCCGAAATGTAAGCCAAGATCAATTTCAGACTTGCGACTCGCTGAAGTACACACTTGAAACCAATTGCTTCGGAGAATTCACAGAGAACACCCTCAACGCAAGCATAACTTTAAATACCCCATGCGCTCTTCCGCCTGTTTCTGAAGGAAGCAACGCCTATACGGAAAGAAGCAGACATGCAGGATCATGTTTGGAGTGCATCAACACCGACGGAGATAATGACGAAGATCTTCTGGTTGGAGATCTGACTAACAATCATGTGGCTTACCTTAGAAACGGCGGCTCGCCAACCAGCGCGTTGATGGATTTAGTCGATGCTACATATCCATCTTACGACACAATTCTGAACATGAATATTTTCGCCTGTGGCTACCATCTCGATATCAACAACGATGGCAATCGAGATGTAATTTTTTCACCTAACGCTTCGGCAACAGTAGAAAACTTTAATTCGAATTGGATGTTTCTGAATACCGGTACCAATGACTCGGTAATTCTATCTTTTCAAACCAGAAATTTCCTTCAAGGTGGAATGATCGAAGTTGGTGAAGGTGCAGTACCACGATGGTTTGATTATGATTTGGACGGTGATCTGGATTTGTTCCTTGGCAACTACGGCTATTATAGTTCCTCAGGATTATACCCTTCCAAAATTGCACTATATAAAAACATCGGAACATTCAATTCACCACAATACCAACTAATAACTGATGATTTCGCTTCACTTTACGCAAACGCTTACAATATCATTTCTCCTATTCCCACATTCGGAGATTTAGATGGAGACGGAGACAAGGATATGCTGGTTGGTGATGTTGTAGGTAAACTTCATTTCTTCAGAAAAGATGCAGGTCCAGCTGATAATTTCGTTCTAGCTGTGGCAAATTATCAAGGAATTGATGTAGGAAACAACGCAGCTCCACAACTAATTGATGTCGATCGCGATGGAAAGCTCGATCTTATTATTGGAGAGCAATCAGGCAACGTAAACTATTATCGTAATACAGGAACGCAATCGGCTCCAGTGTTCACTCTCGTTACTACCAGCTTTGGAGGTGTGCACGTTCAAGCACCAAGTTTTATTTCGGGCTACAGCATTCCATGCATGTGGGATTACAACGGATCCTATGTTCTTACGGTTGGGTCAGAACGTGGCTTCATTTATCGTTACGACAATATTGATGCAAACCTTGCCGGGAGTTTCACACTTACAGATTCAACCTACATTTCGACCAGAGAAGGAATGCGGGTTGCACCATGGTTTGGCTACATCGACGGAGACACGCTCGTGGATATGGTACTTGGAAATTATTCCGGAGGCGTTTCCATATTTCAAGGAACAGTCACAAGTGGAATACTTGAACACAATGAAAAGTTCACGTCCACTTTGCAGTGTTACCCTAACCCGGCCAATAGTGAATTACATTTGAATGGTTGGAGTTCTGGAGTTCAATTCCCGGTAGTAGTGACTCTTTTTGATCTAGCAGGAAAAGTACTGAACGCCACTTCTATTGAAGATCCAAATCAAGGAGTCAACACGCAAATGCTTGCTCCAGGATCCTACATTGGCACAACAAGAGATCAGAATGGTAGGGCAAGTTCATTCCGCTTTGTCATTACAAAGTGATAAGCAGTAACGCGATGTTTCAAATTCCTTTCTAATTTTGGTGCACAGAAAAAATGAACAAGCGCATTACATACTACTTTGCACTCACCTTTTTGGTCGTGTTTGCGCTGTATGCAGTGCCGCATGAAGCCGTTCACTTTTTCTACGATCACAATGATACTCGGCATGAAGCACATGCAAAAGAAAACGGTCCCGAGATTTCCAGTATTCACATCCATTGCGATTTTCTGAGTTTCTACGAGAGTGAGTTTCTTCCACCTGCTGACAATGTTTTGCATTTTTCAATAGATCACACCTATCGCATTTTCACTACTCTTTGTGAGAATACTGTTTCTTACGAACTGTTCGCCGCTTCCAATCGCGGACCGCCTGCTTTCTGAATTTTTCCGACAATTAATTAATTGCGCATCTCGCAAAGAGACGTGCTACTAGTATTTGTACTAATTCAGAATTAACATGAAAAAAATACTTCTGCTGATTTTCTTCAGCATAACACAACTAGTTGCGTTGCACAGCCAGTATAGTATTCGCGGTAGAATTACCGATTCAGAATCGCACGAACCATTGTATGGCGTATCCATCTTCATTGCGGATTTGAAAACAGGGGCCGCCACAGATACTAATGGAAATTTCACAATCAACAATGTTCCTCAAGGCACCTTCCTAGCGGAAATACGAATGATAGGATACGCATCGAAGGCCGAGCCAATTTCTTCCAAACCAAATTCTGCCTGGAATGACTCAACACTGCTGCGGATTGAACTTCTGAAAACACCAGCAGAATATCATCCGGTAATCATAACTGGAGTGTCCGGCTCTACAGAACGAATGCGCAATCCTGTTCCAACAGCCTTGAACACTAAAGAGCACATGCTTAAGCATTCATCTACCAATGCGGTTGGTGCAATTGCAGAATTACCGGGCATTTCAATGGTGAGCACAGGTAATGCAATTTCGAAGCCCGTCATTCGAGGATTAGGATATAACCGAGTTGTAGTATTGCGCAATAATGTCCGTCAGGAAGGACAGCAATGGGGAGATGAACACGGCATTGAAATTGACGAATACGAAATTGATCGTATTGAAATAATCAAAGGTCCGGGAAGCATCATGTACGGATCAGATGCGATGGCAGGTGTTGTGAATTTCCTCACGCCACAACCCGTGGCAGAAGGGAAAATAGGCGGAGAAATAGCAACAGGATATCAAACCAATGGAGGTTTGTTCGGAAGTTCAATAATGCAAGAAGGACATCTACATGGCATCAGTTGGCAAGTTCGCATGAGCCAAAAGCTAGCCGGAAATTATTCAACTCCCATTGATGGATATATTGCCAATACAGGTTTTAAAGAATACAATGGCAGCGGATTTATTGGCTTGAATAGAAAATGGGGTGTCTCACAACTCAGCTTCAGCACGTTTAATCAAACCATTGCTTTGCCTGAAGGTGAGCGTGACTCAACAGGTATGTTTTTGATTCCCATTCGCATAAACGACACAACAGCAGGAATACAAGCTTTGAGTAACGATGAACTAAAAGGTTACGACTACAGTCTTGGAATCCCGTTTCAAAAAATTGGACATCATCGTGCAGTATTGTCAAACAATATATTCTTCAGAAACTCCAGACTAAAACTTGATTTGGGAATTCAGCAAAACAACAGAAGAGAATACGGCAATGTGCTCGCTCCCGAAGAAGAAGAACTCAGCATGAAACTAACTACTTCAACCCTAAATGCTGTTTACTTTTTCCCTGAAACAAAAACCGCACAACTTTCAGCGGGGGTAAACCTGCAGCACCAAAGCAATCTGAATGAAGGTGAAGAATCGATTATTCCCGACTACCAAACCAACGATGCAGGAGCATTTGTTTTCTTTCGCAAGTACGCCACCAAATGGTTCTTTAGTGCGGGGGCACGATCTGATATTCGATTGATCAATTCGGAAGGGTTGTATCTCGATTCCACTGGGATTACAGCAGACAGCAGTGCATATACAACCACAAAATTCTCCGCATTCAACAAGTATTTTGTTTCCTACTCAGGAGTTGCGGGTGCTTCTTATCAGATGAATAAGCACTTAGTTTGGCGACTGAACCTGTCGCGCGGCTTCCGTGCACCGAACATGTCGGAACTTTCTTCCAACGGAAAACACGAAGGCACATTTCGCTATGAAACGGGTAACAAATCACTCAAAGCAGAAACCAGTTTACAAGTCGATTTAGGAACTACTTACACTTCGGATCACTTCAACTTAGAGATCAGTGCCTTTTACAATTCAATTCAAAACTTCACGTACCTAACTAAACTCAATTCGACATTCGGAGGAGATTCAATTGCTGATCCATCTGATCCTGCACCTGTTTACACCTTCGTTCAAGGTAATGCTGCGTTGTTTGGAGGAGAGATCTATTCAGATATACATCCTCATCCGCTCGATTGGTTGCATTTTGAAAATTCGTTGTCCTATGTGCAAGGATTACTTCTCAATCAACCAGATTCGATGACCAATTTACCTTTCATTCCACCAATGAAATATCAAAGCGAAATCAACGCGCACGCTGAGAAAGAAATCGGTCCACTGAAAAATGCCTACTTCATGATCGGAGCATCCAGATTCTTTGCACAGAACAAAGTTTACTCTGCGTTCGGAACAGAAACTGCAACACCTGCATACTGGTTGATGGAAGCCGGCACCGGAGCAGATATCATCAACAAAAAAGGTACAGTTGTATTGCGCGTGTTCTTCTCCGCCAATAATTTATTGAACACAACGTATCAGTCACACTTAAGTCGCTTAAAATATGCGCCTGCGAATCCATTAAATGGCAGACAAGGATTGTACGGTCAAGGGCGAAATTTCAGTATTCGTCTCGTTATTCCAGTTAATATCAAGTAAGAAGTAATTATTCAGGAGCAGATCAATCATCTGCTCCTTTTTTATTTCAGGAATAGTGCCGTAACTTTACAAGAGTGAAAGCAAACCTGACTTCAAAAATTATCGGTGGTCTGTTCCTGACCGTAGCGTTAGCATCCATGTACAGCGGGTGCAAAAAAGACGCGCCTGCAATTGATTTGGAAGAAGGAAATTATCCGGATGCTATCGGACAGATCATGCTCACGAAGTGTGCAGTAAGCGGTTGTCACAATCAAGCGAGTGCAAATGCAGCCGCAGGCCTTGATTTATCTTCTTGGACCGCTATGATGAAGGGCGATCGCAACGGTGCAGTAGTCATTCCGTATTCACATGAGAACAGTACAGTTTACATGTACTGCAATACCTACTCCGACTTAGGTATTGTTCTTCAACCAACAATGCCATATAATGACGAACCGCTAACGCGAGCACAGGTTACATCGTTACGCAATTGGATAAATGCTGGAGCACCTTCACGTGAAGGTAAAGTCGCTTTTGCAGATAATCCTGCGAGAAAAAAATATTACGTGACCAACCAAGGTTGCGATGTGGTTACCGTACTCGATCAAGAAAGTCGTTTGCCAATGCGGTATATCAAGGTAGGTGCCGAATATGGCATCGAGTCTCCACACGCTATTCGCATTTCTCCTGACGGTCTATATTGGTACGTGTGCTTTTCAAGCGGTCGCTATCTTGAAAAATATCGGACGAGTGACGATGCGTTCGTAGGGAGAATTCTTCTGGGTCCTGATGCATCATCGGCGTTTGGAAGTTGGAATACCTTCGCCATAACAGCAGACTCGCGACATGCGTTTGTGATTGATTGGAGCACCACAGGACGAATTGCGTGGGTAGATCTTGACGCAATGCACTGCAATTTAGTGTATCAAACGAGCGCATTCGTTCAAACACACGGATCGATGATTTCTCCTGATGGAAATTCACTTTACGTCACAACCACATCGGGAAATTTCATTTACAAATTTGACATCACCGACCCGAACAATCCTTCGTGGGATCAAATTATAGTAGATGGAGTAAGTTCGGTTCCATCAAGTGTAAGTTCAGAAAACGCCCATGAATTGATGTTTTCTCCTGATGGAAGTAAGTATTTTCTAACGTGCTCAGGAACAAATCTGGTTCGTGTGTTTGATGCCTCAACCGATACAATCATTGCCTCAATTCCTGTTGGTGTTTATCCGCAGGAAATGTCGATTTCAAGAAACACGCCTTATCTCTATATCACCTGCATGGAAGATACTGCAACGTATCCGGGCAAACGTGGCTCTGTGTTCATTGTGAATTGGCAAAGTAACTCTGTGGTTAGTTCGGTTTATACCGGTCACCAACCGCACGGAATTGCTGTTGATGATGAAAAGCAAATTGTAGCAATAGCGAACCGCAATGTTGTACCGGGCGGCCCCGCCCCTCATCACTCAAGTGCCTGTGGCGGAAGAAACGGTTACTTATCATTTATAGACATGTCTATGCAGACACTCATACCGGGAGCGAATCTTGAGCTAAGTGTAGACCCATACGGCTGTGTATTCCGACCATGAGCAACGACTTAAAAGACAAAGGACTCGTACTATTTGATGGAGTGTGCAACTTTTGCAACTCGAGTATCAATTTCATAATACGTCACGACAAAACAGATCATTTTCGTTTTCTCACACTGCAGAGCGAACGTGGACAAAAAATAATTAAGCAATACAACCTTGATCCGGAAAATTTGCAGACGGTAATTCTACTGGAGAACGGGCGAATTTACACGCGATCAACTGCCGCATTGCGAATTGCGCGTAAGCTAAATGGCGGTTGGAAATTATTCTATGGATTCATCATTGTTCCAGCCGTGATGCGAGATTTTTTCTACAACGTCATTTCGAAAAAACGTTACAAATGGTGGGGCAAAAAAGAGTCGTGTATGATACCTACTCCAGAAGTGCGTCAGAAGTTTTTATGACGGGTCACTTTTTCTTCGATGTACTTTTCGCAACTTTCACAACTCGCTTCGTTTTCTTCTTTGACGTTGCAGGTGGAAAAAGTGTCAGAACCTTCTTTTTGTAATCAATCGTAGCATTCATCTGCACTAGAATATCACTTCCTAATACTCCTGCTACCGACTTCAATCCAATTGCTGAATACGTTTGATTCACATGACCAAGATCCAATACGACAGCATTGTATCTTTTCAGAGCAACTTTTCCTAAAGAAAAACTTCCAAGAACTACAAACTGGCTCTGCATGGAATTCGTTCCTAAGCCTGTAGAAAGGCGTTCATTTTCACTGATTGCTTCCTTCTTCAAATACTTTAGTATTTCTGTTCGATCGAAGACAGTTCTTGAAGCGCCGGTATCCACAATTACTAACGCAGACTTGCCGTTAATCTTCGCTTTTGCCTGAAGATGATATCCGTCGCCTTCAATATTCAGTAGTGTGAGTGAAATTTTTTCTGCCATGATGTAAACAAAAGAAGGTTGGAGATATTTCCAACCTTCGTAAGTGATTATTGATCAGTGATTGATTATGCTGTTGCATTCATTCCGTCAAGCACAGACATTACTTCTTTCACTGCTTTAGCAGAATCTTCCAGCAATTTCTTCTCGTCAGCGTTTAACTGCAACTCAATGATTTGTTCGATTCCGTTTTTACCAAGTTTAACCGGAACACCAAGATAAACATCTTTCATTCCGTATTCGCCTTGCAACCAAGCGCAAACAGGATAGATGCGTTTTTGGTCACGAACGATTGCCTCAACCATTTGAGCAGCGGCAGCACCTGGAGCGTACCATGCCGAAGTCCCAAGCAGATTAACGATTTCGCCGCCGCCTTTTTTAGTTCGCTCAACGATTGCATCAAGTTCAGCTTTTCCGATCAATTCAGTAACCGGAATTCCACCTACAGTAGTGTAACGTGGAAGCGGAACCATTGTATCGCCGTGACCGCCCATGAGGACTGCCTGAATATCTTTTGGTGAGCAATTCAAAGCTTCTGCCAGGAATGCACGATAACGAGCAGTGTCAAGAATTCCTGCCATTCCGAACACACGACTAGGATCAATTTTCGCAGTGAGGTATGCGCAGTACGTCATTACATCAAGCGGATTAGACACAATGATGATGATGCAATTCGGAGAATACTTCATGATGTTTTCAGTAACGTGCTTCACGATAGCAGCGTTTGTTGAAATCAAATCATCACGACTCATTCCGGGTTTACGCGGCAAACCTGAAGTGATAACTACAACATCAGAATTCGCTGTTTTAGAGTAATCATCAGTCGATCCTTTGATGCGTGTATCATAAAGATCAATTGGTGACGTTTGCCAAATATCCAACGCTTTACCTTCAGCGAAATTCGGCTTGATGTCAAGAAGGATTACTTCATTACAAAGTTCCTTACGTGCAATTACGTCGGCACAAGTTGCTCCTACGTTTCCCGCACCTACTACTGTTACTTTCATTGTGTATTGTTTTTGTGTGTCTAATGTCGGAATTGGGTTCAAAATTAGAAATAGAATCGATTGAAGTTACCTATGGCACGATTTTTTCGACCACTTGCCAAGAAGGCTTAACAAAAAGACAGACATAACCGTAACCGTCGTATATTTGACACCAATGCAGCGTTTTAACCCATCACACATATTCGCTCTGCTTCTTGTCTTCGCAGGATCTCTGAAAGCTCAGGTACCAACGAATCAGGATTGTTTGGACGCCATTCCAATCTGCCAGAACGTGTATTCCACTACCATTTCCTACAGTGGAGAAGGTAACTATTTGAATGAAATCAATAGTGGTTCATCTTGCCTTGGATCTGGAGAGTTGAATGATGTGTGGTACACATTTACTGTGCAGCAAAGTGGCAATCTGAACTTCCTCATTACCCCGAATAACAGCTCCGACGATTACGACTGGGCTGTTTACAACTTGACCAACAACAACTGCTCCGACATCTATACTAACCCAAGCATAGAAGTAAGTTGTAACTTCTCGGGAACCTCAGGGACAACTGGGCCAAATGGCGGCTCTGCACTGAATTCACAAAACGCCGCAGGTACACCTTACAACCAGGTAATCCCTGTAACTGTTGGGCAAACGTATGTGATTAACGTCTCTAACTTTAGTTCTACGCAAAACGGTTACACAATCGACTTTTCGGCCTCAACGGCCGTCATATTCGACCAAATTCCGCCACAAATTCTTACCGTGAACAATCCAGGTTGTGGAGGAAATACGCTCACCGTTACATTCTCAGAAAACATCTTGTGCAATACGGTTCAGTTGAGTGATTTCAGCTTCAGCGGTCCAGGAGGTCCATATACGGTAACTAACATTTTCTCTGCAGCTTGTGCAGCCGGTGCTCAGTATGACAACTCGTTCACCTTTACAATTTCTCCTGCCATTACTGGAGCAGGTGCATACTCTGCAGATTTGGTTGGACCTGTAACTGATCTGTGCGGAAATATTTGCATTTACCCAGCCTCTCTTCCATTCGTGGTGGGGTCATTCTCATTCACAACGGCTTCTACACCCGCTACCTGCGTGGCAAGCAATGGAACAGCTTCAGTGAATGTTACTGGAACTGGACCATTTAGCTATGCTTGGAATCCAAACGTAAGCACAACTAATAGTGCTACAGGACTCGCTGCTGGGATCTATACGGTGACAATTACTGACCAATCCAATGGTTGTACGAGTACTGACACTATTCAAGTGAATTCCAATGTAAACTTAACGGTGCAAACATCGGGTAACGATACAATTTGTCCAGGGCAAACTGCAACACTTACGGCCAATGTTATCGGCGGGAATAACCCGATAACATACACTTGGAGCAATAGTCTTCCAAACCAGTCTACTGTTACTGTAAACCCTGCAACAACTACAACTTACACCTTGAACATCACCGATGCTCAAGGTTGCTCTGCAGGTCCACTTCTCTTTACCATCACTGTTGCAAGTCCCGTTGGCGTCACTTTAGCAGGAACATCTCCTATTTGCGTAGGTGGAGGAACAACGCTCACTGCGAATGTTACAGGGGGGTACGGTACATTGACTTACCAATGGATGCCAGGCAATTTGAACACGTCATCTATCAACGTTACTCCAGCACTCACCACAACTTTCACCCTAACAGTAACAGATGATTGCGGACAATCGATTACGCAAAACTTTACCGTAGTCGTGCAACAAGTTCCAGTAGTAACATTCACCGCAGACACTACCGCTGGGTGTACTCCGTTGTTGGTTAATTTTACTGTTGATACTACAGGGTTTGGAAACGCGACCCTTCTTTGGGATTTCGGAGAGAATGGCAGCACGTCTACTGCTATTAATCCAAACCACAATTACATTTCTGCAGGGTGTCATGACGTTTCTTTAACAGTGACCGTTCCTCCGGGCTGTTCGGTTACACAGATCTATACCTGTATGATTAATACTGTTGCGCAACCCGTAGCGCAGTTTACTGCCACGCCAACGGTGGCAAGTATTCTTGATCCTCTTGTAACATTTACCAATCAATCAACCGGTGGCACTTCTTGGTTTTGGAGCTTTGGTGATAGTACAACATCTACTACCGACTGGTCGCCTGTGCATTATTATGATGACATCGGTACTTATCAAGTTTATCTCATTGTCGAAAATGCTGCAGGTTGCTCTGATACAGCATGGGGGGAAATTGTAGTAAACGACTTTTACACATTCTACGTGCCCAATGCCTTTACTCCAAACGGTAACGGCAACAACGACGCCTTTGGGCCATCGTTTACAAACATCCTTCCTGATCATTACAATTTCTATGTGTTTGACCGCTGGGGTAATATCGTGTTCCATACTACAGAAATCTATGGGCAGTGGGATGGAACATGGCAGAACAAGGGCGACATGGTGCAACAAGACGTGTATGTATATAAAATACAGTTCACGGATAATATGGGTAGAGATCACGAGACAATCGGATCAGTTACGTTGATCAGATAATTCTCTTGCCTTCACAGGTAATGTCAAGAACGAGAACAAGAGCGACTGTAGTACAATCCCATCCCGATTAGGCTTTTCTTTTAAAGTCAGTATTTTGCAACGAGGCCTCTTAATGGGTCAGTACAGATTCACGTAGTACAATTACTCTACAAACGAAAGAGATGTTTTTCCATCTCATGTGGGAAAGGTAGCTGCGCTTATGTATCTTAGAGGCGGTAAAACTCTAGACATGACAAACAACTACAGGAATTTTCTAATAGCCGTATTAACATCTGCAACATGTTTGCTTTCGGCGCAAATACCAATGGCTTGGGCGCAACGATACAATGCTCCACCTGATATGCAAGACGAAGGTCGCTCAATTGCAGTAGATGCAAATGGCAATGTATTCGTTACTGGTTCAGGATTCAATAGCGGAGGCAACCTTGATGTGATCACAGTGAAATATGATCAAGATGGAAACCAACTTTGGGTTAGAAATTTTGACCGTGGCATAAGTGATAACGACGAAGGCAAAATGTTGGCACTTGACGCTGCGGGCAATGTTTATGTAACAGGATACAGCCGCGGATCAGGAACCAGCCTAGATGTTGTAACAATAAAATACGACAACGCAGGAACCCAACAATGGGCTAGTTTCTTTAATGGTGCCTCAAATGGGATTGACGAAGGTCGCTCAATCGCAGTTAATTCTGCAGGAGATGTATTCGTGTGCGGATATACAAGTGACTCTCTGTTTTTTTTCGATGCAGTTACATTAAAATACAACTCTTCTGGTGTTCAGCAATGGGCAAAAATATACGATGGTGCAGTATCAGGGAATGACGAACTCCTCGAACTCACCATTGATGCATCGTCAAACGTTTATGTAGTTGGCAACACTGAAGGCGCTGTAGCGAATTACGACTTTCTAACGATAAAATATAACTCAGCTGGTGTTCAGCAATGGTTGCAGACGTATAACGGTCCTTCTTCAAGTGGTGATTACGGAAAGGGAATTACACTTGATGTGAATAATAATGTCATTGTTACTGGTCAAAGTTTCGAGACTAACCAATGGTTTGACTTCCTTACAATCAAATACTCAAACTCAGGAACTCAACAGTGGACCGCACGATACAACTTCGCTGCGAATAGATATGAAGACGCTTGGGATGTAATCACCGACAACAGCGGCTTCGTGTATATCACAGGGCAGAGTCAGGCTATTGGTAATAATAGCACTCCTCCAGATTGCGCAACTGTCAAGTATACTCCAGCTGGAAACCAAGTATGGGTGCAACGTTGGGACGGAGGTTTCACAAACCGCGACGATCGTGCGTTTGCAATTGCTCTAGATGACACGGCTAACGTATACATAGCCGGATACAGCGAAAACAACTCAAACTTTGACGGAATTACAATCAAGTATGACAGCGCAGGCACCTTCGATTGGTCAGCTCGTTACAACAGCGTTTATAACCAAAACGACCAGAACCTAGCAATGGTTGTGAAGAACGGAGATGTTTATATTGCAGGTAAGACTGCCAATGCAGCGAATGAAGATTTCCTGACCATCCGCTATAGTTATTCTGCGGTTGGCATTGAGGAAATGTCTTCGTCTCAAGAAAGCATGACTGCTTATCCTGTTCCAGCGAACAATCAACTAACGATTGCATTCCCAGGCCAAACTGGAGCTCCAGAATCAATTCTTACCGTTACGGATATCACGGGCAGAGTCATTGAAACGGCAGCAGTTCAACAAGGTAGCATTCAGTTAGAGATCAACACAAGCGAATACAGTTCAGGATGTTATTTCATTAGCCTTCAAAACAGCGAAGGAAGTCTGATTTCCAGACAACGCATTATCAAACAATAGAAATAGGCTTAAAACAGCAAAAAAGGATGGATTAATCTCCATCCTTTTTCCTTTTGTTAGACCCTAATTTTCAGTACCTTCGTAGGGTATGTGCGGTTTTGGCAAACACGCATCACGTGCTTAACCTTATTTGAACATGAAGAAACTCATACTTACACTACTTGCGGTGTTAGTGAGCGTTGGTAATGCCGCCTTGTTCGCACAAGCTTTCGGACCTTCAGTTTGTCCTATTTCAGCGGGACCCGACCAAACTATTTGCGCCCCTAACTGCGCAACGATGACTGGAACTTTTGTTGCAACAGCGCTGCCTGGTACAGGTGCGAATGCCTACTTGCAATCAACAATTCCATATGCTCCAGATCCATTCAACGTAGGTACTGCGATTGCCTTAACTGATGATGCCTGGTCGCAGATCATTAATATACCTTTCCCTTTTTGCTTCTATGGAAATACCTACAACCAATGTTTGATCGGATCAAATGGAGTTGTAACGTTTAACCTAGCTACTGCAGGTGGATATTGTACTTGGCCTATCCCAAATACGAACGTTCCAACTGCTGCAGCAGGAACACCAACTAATTGCATCATGGGACCTTGGCAGGATCTGAACCCGAGCGTCGGTGGTCAAATCAGATATACTACTTATGGAGTTGCGCCATGTCGTCGTTTCGTAGTGAGCTGGTATCAAGTTCCAATGTATTCTTGCGGTACACCTCTCACACAGCAGATCATTCTTTACGAAACTACGAACGTAATTGACAACTTCATTCAGGTTCGCGCAAGTTGTACTTGGAATGGGAACAAGGCAGTGCAATGCGTGCAAAATAACGGAGGCACACAAGCAGTTCCCATCCCTGGACGTAATGCACTAAACCCGGGATGGGTAACCAACAATGACGGAAAACGTTACACTCCAAACGGAGCAACGAACTATGTTACTGCTTGGTATCAGGGTGCAACATTGATCAATACAGGTGCAACTACAACCGTGTGCCCAACAATTACAACCACGTATACTTTCCAAACAACGTACACGAATTGTAACGGTTCAACAGTTA